>Ga0105045_10000493_pt1 | contig 28811 bp, 26 predicted proteins | sample MAT02_FD_78089 | JGI IMG/M metagenome (GOLD analysis project Ga0105045, IMG submission 78089) | Freshwater microbial communities from Lake Fryxell liftoff mats and glacier meltwater in Antarctica - MAT-02 (megahit assembly) | ecosystem: Environmental > Aquatic > Freshwater > Ice > Liftoff... | reverse complement strand
TCCCGCAACGTTTCGTTGCCTCAGCTACACGTATTTCAAGGATCGGAATCACGTCTGGACAATCTTCGGCGAAGTCAAGAAGGCGGATGCGGCCAGCTTTGTTGCGGTCGACTCCGGTGTCGTAGGGAGTTTGGGATCGTGGTCCGCCTTCGGATTCGGAAAGGACGCCAACGGGGTCTACTACACTGGACTTTACGGTTGGATGGGAAGGTTGCCGGGTGTCGATTCCACCACGTTCCTTTCGTGTGGGGAGGGCTACTTCAGGTACGATCGGTCAGATCAAAGCTGCGAGGGAGAAATCTGGATTGATGCTCGCGGATGTGGCAGTACGTTCCGGAATCGCCGAGGAAACGCTGTGCCGCCTCGAAACGGGAGCCGCAAATAACCCCACTTGGAAAACTCTCGGCGACTATGCCTCTGCAGTCGATGTTCAAATCGCAATCAGGGTTTCGGATTGAAAACTATTCCACCTTGAACACCGCGAGCGCCCCCGCGGCGGTGCCCACCGCGATGGCTTTATCGTTCGGTGCCCACTCGAGGCATGAGACTTCCGTATCCGAGAAACTCGCTACCCCTACCAGCGGTGTGCGGTTGGCCGTTTGCCAAACGCAGAGTTTGCCCGCCACATCCGCGGTGGCGAGTAAGAACCCTCGGCGTTGCCATGCAACTGCGGAAAGATCGCCGGCGTGTCCTTCGAGGATTCGCGGTTCCCTTCCTTCCGGCCCGGCCCCGCTGCAATCCCAGATGCAAGCCCCCGGCCCGCCGCCCGTGGCCAAGTATCGCCCCCGAAAATCCCACGAAAGTTCACGTACCTTGGTCGGGTATCCGCTCATGTGCAGTTCGGCCCCGCTATCCGCGTATCGGAAATGCACGCTCGAATCTTGGTTCCCGTGCACGAGCATTTTTCCGTCCGGCGACCACGCCAATCGCAACGGCGATCCTTTGTACGGCCATTTCGCGATCGGCACCACCGATTTCGGAGAATAGAGGTTCACCCCACCGTAAACCGCCACGGCCAGAACATCGTGCCCCGGCTTCCACGCCAGATCAGCCACCGTGTTGGAAAGCTCGGCACACTCGAGGAGAATCTCTTGCGAGCCGATATTCCACATGCGAACGACCTTTCCCGCCGCACTCGCGAGGATCGTACCGGTCGAGTTCCACGCGAGGCGTTCCACCCACGCGGCCCCACCTTCCCACTCGTGGAGCTTTTGTCCAGTAGTAAGCGACCACACCCCGATTTTGCCATCGTGTCCGGCCGTCGCCAACAATGGCTCCTTAGGGTGAACGGCAATGGCGCCCAGCCCCTTGGCATGGCATTCGAGTTCCAAGTGAACCGATGCCGACGCTGCCGAATAGACGAACACCGCACCATCGGAGAGGCCCGCGATCACTTGCGTACCATCGGCCGACCAAGCGACATCGAGTACGTGTTCGGGAAGGTTCGCGCGGAACCAGTGGCCCAAGCAGTTCGACGGTTTTTTCTCGCGCATCCGTTCCACCGAAACGAGGGAACCCGCGAAGATCCTATCAACGCGGGTTCCGATATTTTATGTGAACGGCGGTGAGTTGCCGCCGAAAGTGTAGGGAACCGTGCGAAGCAGGGGCCCGCTGCCGGCGAGCGAACCCGACGGCAGCGGTGCGGAACCTAGGCAGGGGGCACAATCCCTACCCGAAATGGGAATGCCTCAAGATCAGCGACTTGCGCGCCGAGGGAAGTTGCTCATCGGTTTCCAATGTTTTTGTAAGATGGGTCACCGCTGCATCCGTTTGGCGGGGAGGAGTATCGCTCCCGGTGGTGGCAGGATTTCTTCCGGGGGAATTGCCGGGGGTGGAACGATGATGCCGGGGCCAGAAGGGATCATCGGGTGTGTGCCCGCGATGCCGGCCAAAGGAGTGACTTTCACATCCTTGTCGGCTTCGTAGGATCGCCCATCGGTGGTTGTGAATCGGAGGATCACGCGGACGCGGTCGGTGGTGGGCGGGGTGTCCCATTGCAACGGGACGAAATAGCCATTGCTGAGCAATCCGCTTTTCCACGTTCGGCGGAGTTGCTCCGGCGGAACTTCCCAACGGCCGATCGGCCGTTTCAAACCTTCCTTGCTCACTTCCAATGCCGTGACCGTGGCGTGGGCCGTCGATTTAACAGTCGTTCCATCGTCGTCCTTGGGAACGATCACGACCATCAGGCCTTCGTCTCCGGGGATATTGTCGTCGTCTCGGCCGCCGGTGCCCGTGCCGAGTGTTACGTCGCGGAGCGCGGGGCCGGGCGATTGGCTGCTGTGCGGGACGGTTCCCGAGGGAGCGAAGCCGGGGTTCGCACAGGGCACCCCTTGGCGTTGGTAGATTTCGACGAGGCCGCGGAGTTGCTGATTCTCGGATCGCGCTTCGAGGATTTCCCGTTCTCGGGTGCGCAGCTCCGCCTCCAGAAGATCCGGTTTATCTTGCTTGCCCGTCAGTTTCGATGCTTGCTTGCAACCTTGCCCGACCCCCACGGCAACGGCGACCGCTGCAATCGGAAGCGCCCCGCAAATGCGAGCGACCCACCGAGCGATCAATTCGCTCCGGCGGGCCGGCGGATAGTGGAATGGCTGCATCCCTGCCGATCTACGTTTGTATCGGAGCCGGAAGCGATGGAACTAACCATCGTCGCTCACGCTTCCGGCTCTGAAAATTCAACCTTCCGCTTTCCCGCGCGTCATCGCTTCGGGAATCCGTTCGAGAACAGCGTCGATCAAACCGTAGTTCGCGGCTTCGGCCGCGCTCATGAAGTTGTCACGGTCGGTGTCGGCTTCCACCTGAGCCAACGTTTTGCCAGTATGCTTTTGCAACAGATCGTTCAATCGCCCCTTGATCTTCTTGATGTTCTTCACGTGGATGTCGATTTCGGTCGCGTTCCCCTCGTAACCGCCGAGCGGCTGGTGGATCATGATCTCGGCGTTCGGCAGCGCGAAACGCTTGCCGTGGGCGCCGGCGGTGAGCAACATCGCCCCCATGCTGGCGGCGAGGCCGATGCAGTAGGTCGCCACCGGGCAGGTGATGAACTGCATCGTATCGTAAATGGCCATGCCCGCGGTGACGGAACCGCCGGGGCTGTTGATATACAAGTGGATGTCGGCCTTCGGATCGTCGAACTGCAAGTACAACATCTGAGCGACGATCACGTTGGCCATATCGTCGCGCACCTGCCCTTGCAGGAAGATGATCCGCTCTTTGAGCAAGCGGCTGTAGATGTCGTAGGCTTGTTGCTCGCGGCCTTTGTTGTCGATCACCATCGGAATGAGTGGCATCGGTCGGTTCCTCGTCTCGGGCCGAGCCGCATCCGAGAGAATTATCGGCGGCGGTTCGGTGGGTGTGTGAATCGAAGGGATAAGGAATTCGGCGGATCGGTTGTGAACGCGCCGGATGGAATGACTGTTGCGAATTTGATGTTCGCCTCGAGCTTGCGAGCGGTAGCGGTTGTCCGCTCGCAAGCTCGAGGCGTACAGTCGTTACTTCTTCACGGCTTCGGGTTTAAGCAGCACTTCGTCCACGAGGCCGAACGCCTTGGCTTCCGTCGCCGAGTAGTACTTATCCCGGCTCGTTTCCTTAGCGATCACGTCGATCGATTGGCCGGAATGCTTCGAGATGATTTGGTTGAGCCGTTCGTGTTCTTTGAAAATTTCGTTCGCTTGAATTTCGATATCGGACACTTGGCCGCCCACTTGGCCGAACGGTTGGTGCAACATCACCTTGCTGTTGGGCAAGGCGAACCGCTTCCCCTTGGTTCCGGCGCAGAGCAGCACGGCCGCCATACTGGCCGCGAGGCCGACGCAGTAAGTGTTGATCGGGCAATCGACGAACTGCATGGCATCGTAGATGGCCAATCCGGCGGAGATTGAGCCGCCGGGGCTGTTGATGTATAGGTGGATGTCGGAATTCTTCTTCTCGGTGACGAGGAAGAGTAGCTTCTGAATGGTGTAGTTGGCCAAGTAATCGGTGATGACCGGGCTGCCGGTTTCGGGCGTATTGCCGATGAAGATGATGCGGTTTTCCAACAATAAATCGGCGAGGCTCATCTGCCGTTGCCGGGTGTAGTTGCCCTGCATGAGGGGGGCGATGGGGCCGTAATTGGCCATCGCCGCTTCAGGATCCAACTGGGGATAAAACATAGTAAGGCCTTTCACTTCGGGTCTGTACCGAACTGCGCCATAGAAATGGGCGAGGGGGCCAACGCCCCCTCTTGTTCATGTCGCGTTGAGAGTAGTTTACGCGGGGAGTCAACTGTTGTCCGCTGTGCCATCTTTCAATGCCGATTGTTCGACCGTCGAAATGGCGTCTTCGTCGAGGTTCATAGGGTTAAATGCGAAATCATCGTACGTGGCCGATTGCAGTACGAGGTCGAGTGCCTTGCGTTCCAACAATTCAGTGGCCAAGCTTTCGAGTAAATCGTCCTTTTGCAAGCGGGCTCGTACCTTGCGGGGGCTTTCGTTGGTGCGGTCCGCGATGCTGTCGATCTCGGCGTCGATGTCTTCGTCTTCGATTTCCAGTTTTTCGATCTCGGCGATCTTCTGAAGTACGAAGTGTTCCTTGAGCGCCGCCGCGGTGCTGGCCACGGCGTCTTGTTCCAGAACGCGTTGGCGGCCGAGAATTTGTTCGTCGGACATGCCCGATTGGCGCATTTCCATGACGCGGCGTTGCAGCGTCTTGCGGGATTGGCGAACGAGCAAATCGCGGGGTAAATCCCAATTCGCCGTACCGGCGAGTTGCTGGAGTACTTGTTTGCGGGCTTCGAGCCGCTGGGTGTAATCCATGTAGCGTTCCAACCGGGAAGAGACCAATTCCTTGAATTGTTCTTCCGATCGCACGCCGAAATGTTCGAGCAATTCCGGGGTGTATTCCGGGAGCCGCAACGCTTTGATGTCGTTGACGGTGAACTTGGCTTGAACGGTCTTGCCGCGGAGAGCTTCGTTGGGAAGATCGGCGGAAAGTTTGATATCGACGGTGCGATCTTCGCCGGGCTTCGCCCCGGCGATCTTCTTGCCGAAATCTTCGGCCACGCCGTCTTCGAGGGCGAGCCGCTTTTCGACCTTCAACCGCAATTCGGTGGCGCGGTTCAATTCTTTCCCGCCATCGGAGATCACGAGATCGGCCACGATGATGTCGTCCATCTCGGCGATGGGGTTCTCGCCCTCCTTCGGTGCCAGTTGGCCATAAGGTTCGAGAATCTTCTTGGTTTCCTTCGCCACATCGGCTTCGGTGAAAGTGTAGGTTGGCCGGCGAATGCTCAAACCCTTGTATTCAGGCAGATCGAATTCGGGGCGGACTTCGATATCGAATTCGTAAATCATCGGCTCGTTGGCGTCTTCCGGAATCAGCACTTTGCTCGGATCGAGTTCCGGCGGGCTGAGCGGCGAGAGCTTTTCTTCCTCGGCCAATTGCTCGAGGCTGGCCATCAGCACTTCGTTCTTCACTTCGGCCGCGACTTCCTTTTGGAACTTGCGCCGAACGATTTGCTTGGGAGCCTTTCCTGGGCGAAATCCGGGGATGTGGGCCGGGGTTTTCACCATGAGATCCGAGAACTTTTCGTCGAATCGGGTGTTGATCGCGGCGCGATCCACCGTCACTTTGACGTGCTTCTTGCAGGGGCCGGCATCGGTGATGACGACGGTTTGCCGGAGTTTGCCCGCGCCTTCTTCCATGGCCTGTTCTTCGGCTTCCAAAGTGGCCAGTACTTGTTCCGCGGTGTCATCCGTATCGTCGGCCATCGCACAATCCTCGGCGTCGCTGGGGTGGGGGGTGAAAACGGGAAAACCGGGAGTCGTTTCAGGTGCCGGAAGGCTTCCCTTCGCGGTACCTCCAACAACTGCCCGGCCTAGGTAAACCGTTCGATCGAGTCGATCCAGAGCGGGTGATGGGACTTGAACCCACGACAACCTCGTTGGCAACGAGGTACTCTACCACTGAGTTACACCCGCAAAATTCATCATTGAAAAGTTAGGAACGGAGCAACCGATTTCAAGAGTGACTCCCGATTCTCCAACGTTATTCTACAGAATTCTGCCGCAGGCGACCAACTCGGTTCCTTGTTGAACGAGACGAATCGGTGCGGGGAAAGGTTCGCAAAGTTTTTTGCAAATCTTCTTGCATTGCGATTCTCATTCGGGAAATAATCCGTCAATCACCATTGAACAAGAACGACATCGGCGATGCCAGCATTTACGATGGAGAACACCACCGTACCGTCGGCCGCGTGGCCGGCCCGTTCACCGGGTACAACTTCGATTTGCCAGCGGCCCCAACGATGTCGCCGGCGGTACCGAACGCTACCAGCGGATCTTCGGAAGCTATCACACGGGAATCTGCAATTTTGCGATGTGCGACGGCAGCGTACGTTCCCTTCGCAACACCATCGATGCGAAAGCACTCGGCGCTTACGCGAGCCGCAACGGTGGCGAAACGATCGCGGAATAGTTGTCAAATGATCGGAAACTCATTCTTGCAACTGTATCCCGCGTTGGCCCCCCGGGTGGTTTGCACATCCACCCGAGTTCCGAAGATCGATTGCACCGCGGATTGCACCGCGTGCATTTCCTCCCACTTCACCGCGGCAAATACCGTCGGCCCCCACGACGATTGACCGGCACCGGGAATGCCGCGATTGCGGAACCATTCCACGATTTCTTCCACTTCTCGGGATGAGTATTCACCCCCTTGATCTTCCGCGAACGCTTCTCCGGCGAGTCGGTTGAAACGGTAGAGATTCTCACCGAAGCTACAGTAATCCACTTCGCGCAATGCGGTTGCAACTTCGTTCGATAACCCCCGAAGCTCCACTGCCACCCGTTCGCAGTGAGGCAAATCCCTCGGGCGGGTGAATGCGGCGAGTTCGGCATCGCCGTACCAAACCGGTGAAACGGTTGGTCGAACCAAGAGCACGCCCCATTCGGAAGGCCATGCGATACGTTCGATATTCGCCGGATCGTTGCTGCCGCGACCGTGATCGACGAAGAATCCCCCGCGTGCAAAACCGTTCACACCGATGGCCGAGCGTTTGCCCCGACCGACAATCCGAGCCAGTTCCGCAATGGAAATATCGGCGCCGAGTTCTTTGCCCACGGCCGTGCCGCTGGCCAAGGCTAATTGCGTTCCAACGCCAAAACCCACATGCAATGGCGGGCACGATTCCACCGTGATCTCGAAAGGTTGCTCGCTGCCGCAGAATTCCGCCACAGCACGGGCGGCAAGCACCGCGCGATCCGCATTCGGGCCGAGGGCGATCCATTCGCAAGCCGGTCGGGCGGCAACGGAGATCGCCGGGGATTCGATCATTGTGCCGAGGCCACCGAAGCGTTTCTCTCCGGGGATGTTGCCCGCGTTGATCAAACCGAAATGCAACCGGCTTCCGGTAACGATCCTCATGGTGCCCCCGCGAATTCGGTTTCGAGGAACGCCATGGCGTCGAGTTCGGCCGGGCCGCCGGTTTTATCCACGATGATCCGGGCTTGTCGCATTCCCGCTTCGATTTCGCCGGGCGGAAGAACGTGCCTACGCGTGAGTAAAATCGTGGCTTCGAGTATGGCGTGCTTCGCCCGGTGGAAGCCCAAGAAATCGCGGAAGCTCACTCCGCCAACAACATCTGCCTGTATCTGTACGCGCTCGCCCGAGGCATCGATACCGCGCACGCGGAACTCGTACGCCCGGCAGCAATCGGTGAGAACGAAGCCCTTCACCGAAGTCGCGGGGCGATACTCCGGCGTTAGTTCGAGTTTTCCCAACGCCGCCCGTGCGATCAACGCCGCATCGTCGGTGATGTGGAAAACCCCTTCCCCATGGTCCGCGAGATTCCGGTACGTTTGCGAACTCGGAAAGGGGCGCAGCAACAGCGTGCGGAACCCGGCATCGACGATCGGCCCCATCGGTGCGAGGTGCATCCCGCCAATCGCATCGGTCGTGGTTACCAATCCTTCGAGGATCATTCGGGCCTCCGCAATGCCCGCAGCAGCCCGGCGGCCTTGTGCAGCGTTTCCTCGTATTCTCGTTCGGGTGTCGAATCGGCGACCACGCCGCCGCCGACCGGGAATTGGAGCCACCCTTTCGATGCGGTGAACGTGCGGATCAGGATGTTCGTATCCATCGCGCCATCGAAGCCGATGTAACCGAGGCTTCCGCAATAGGGGCCGCGGGCCGTCGGTTCGAGTTCGGCGATGATTTCCATCGCCCGCACTTTGGGGGCGCCGGTCACGGAACCGCCGGGGAAGGCGGCGCGGAGCAGATCGAACGCGGTGAGGCCCGGCCGCAGTTTCCCCCGAATTTCGCTAACGAGGTGATGCACATAGTTGTAGCTTTCCACTTCGCACACCTTGGGCACCTTCACCGTACCGTACTCGCACACCCGGCCCAAATCGTTGCGCAACAGATCGACGATCATCACGTTCTCGGCGCGATCTTTCGGGTTCGTGATCAAATCCAACAGCAACTCCGCATCTTCCGCTGCGGATTGACCCCTCGGCCGGGTTCCCTTGATCGGCTTGGTGCTCACATGCCCCGCGGCATCAAGTTGTAAAAACCGTTCCGGCGAAGCGGAAACGATCTGGCTTTCACCAAGATCGAAGTAACAGGCGAACGGAGCCGGGCTGGATTCCCGGAGCCGTGCGTACAAATCGAAAGGATGTTCGGTAAGCGGCGTGAGCAGCCGCTGGGAGATGTTCACCTGAAAGCAATCACCGGCGTGCACGTACTCAATGGCCCGCCGAACCGCGGCCTCGTAGCCGGCCCGGCTGAAGTTGGAAGTGACGCCGGGGTGCCCCGGCAAAGCGAATGCTTGCCCCGGATCAGCGCGGCGAGATACAACACGCGGCAACGGTTCCGCGCCGGTATCGAGTTGTTTGCGAACACTCTTCAACCGCTCGGTAGAATCGGCGACAACCCAAGCACGCTCTTGCAAGTGATCGAAGGAAATCACCCACTCGTATCGGCCCAAGGCGAGATCGGGCACCGCAAATTCATCGCGCTTCGGCCGGGGAATCGCTTCGAGTTGACGCCCAAACCCGTATCCGAACAATCCGGCAATGCCCCCGCAGAACGGCGGCAAGCCCTCCACTGATTCGTACGTGCGATTGTCTATACAGCGTTCGATTTCCGAGAGGGGTGCATCGATTCGCCAATCTGCTGGATCGGCCATTACGTACGAATAACGACCGCGCTCCGCATGGCGCTGGGCAGAATCGAGAAACAACAAATGCGGAAGGTGCGCGAGCCGACGGGCGACTTCCATCGGTTCCGGGGCGGGGATCAACTCTTCGACGACAACGGCCATGAGGGAATTGTAGAAGGGCAGTCTCTGGAAGCGGGGGACATCGTCCCCCCGCGAACAGCAGGGCGACGATGTCGCCCCGCTTTCGGGAAATCCGTTCTATTAGCTCTTGGTCTTCGCTTCTTCTTCGATCAGCTTCTCCACGAACTTCTGCAAGGCTTCGCCGCGGAGGCCCTTAGCTCGGATGACGCCCTTACCATCAAGCACGTACATGCTGGGGAAGAACTTTACTTGGTACGTTTTGAGGAAGCTGTTTTCGCGGCCGGCCCACCAGTGGGTCCAAGGCATTTCTTCCTTTTCCAGGAACTTGGTGAGCGTTTCTTTTTTGTCGTCCGCGCTCACGCTGAGGAGCATGAACTTCTTGCCTTCGAAGTGCTTCACCATTTCCCGTTCGTGCGGGATCATCGCCTTGCACGGCCCGCACCAAGTGGCCCAAATGTCGAGCACTACCACTTTGCCACGGTAATCCTTCAAGCTGGCATTCTTGCCTTCTTCCAATAGTTCGCACTCGGCATCCGGGGCGACTTTGCCGATGGTGAGGTGTTCGATGAAGTATTTGAGGTCTTTCCCGGCATCGGCGATGCTTTTGGCGGGGCCGCGGCCACCGATCATTTTTACGTCGCCGTATTCCTTCATGACGGTATCGAGCTTCAACGCGCCGGCGGCGATCTTGGCGATGGCTTCCTTCTCGGGCAGCGGTTTGCTGCTGCGGGGGCTATCGGCGTTTTCGATTTCCGTGCTCACCATCATGAACATGGCAATGCCCTTCACGTCCTTGCTCTTCGATTTCTCGGCGAGTTTCGCCAAGGCCTTTTCGCCGTTCGGGCTGGCCGCGATTTGCGGAATCGCTTTCACCAAACGGTCGTCGTCGATGAAGTTATCCAACAGGAATTCGGACGCGCTGTTGGTACCGGATTGCATCGCAATCATGGTCGCATCGAAAGCGTATTCATCCTTGGGCATTTCCTTGGCGGCCGCGAGGATCTTCGCGCCCACTGTGGAACGAATCGAAGCGAATTCCTTCTGTATCGAGGCTTTTTCTTCGGCGGTCTTGGCTTCTTGGAACTTCTTGCTGAGTTCCTTGTTCGCGGTGGCGACTTCCTTCTGCAACTCGGCCACTTTTTCCTTCAGCGTTTCCGCCTTCTTTTCGTCGTCCGCGACCGCGAAGCCGATGGCTCCGAGGGCGAACAGGCAAGACAACATCATTCGCATGGGCAGCACCTCGATGTGATGGCCGTGAGACACGACCGGGCCGGGGAGGTTAAACTCTACCGTAATGGTAAGGAATCTACGACGGCACGGGGAGAGTTATTCTGGTTTGTTTCGATTTTGATGGAACTGTTCCGGCACGGTGAGGAAACCCCAATTCAAGGCGCGATCTTGGGTGTAGTTCTTACCGAGAGTGAGTGCCGTGATCGCCTTGGCGAACTCGAAACCCAAATAGAAACTGTGCGACGGATCGAGCTTCGGATCGCGGCGGAGCATCTCGGCGAACAACTCGAAAGGATCGGTGCCGCGCAGGTACATCGAACCGTTGAGTACGTGAAGTTCGCCGCGCTCGGCGAATAAGCGGTAGTTGCGATCGGTGATTCGCTCGGCCAATTCATCGAGGGTTCGTTGGCCATGTTCGTAAAGTTTGGGGTCGCGCAGAATCACGAGTTCCGGGGCCAATCGCTTCGGCAAGATTTTCTCGTTCACCGCGTGGAAGACGAGTCGGCGGGCCAAATCGAATTCTTTCACGGCGGATCGTGCCCACGGGGTCACCTCGGTGGTGAGCACGCTGCGAATGCCGAGTTCTTGGCAGAAGCCCGCGAGGAGCACGTTCACCCCGGCGGTATCGGAATCCGTGAGTTCCGTGAGGTTGCCGATGCCCATCATCATCTCGGCATCGGGGTAACGCTTGCGCACTTCCAAGTACCGCCCCAAGCTCGCGGCGAAGCCGAAGGCAATCGGTTCGACGATCGGATCGAGGCGATGGCGAATTCCGCGTTCAAGCAGGAATGCGACCGTGCGATCCAAGCTTTCCATATCGCTCGGCGTATCGGGAATCGCCACGACTTCGATGTTCGGGAATCGTTCGTGCCAACGCTCGGTCAATTTTACATTGGAACTATTAACACTGAGCACGAGGTCGGCCCCGGCTCCGAGTGCGGCTTCCACTTCAACGGGCTCAAAACTATCGATGGAAACGCGGAACCCGTGGGAAACTAGCATTCGCACAGCGTCCGCCACTCCGGGCCAAGGGCCGCCGGGGTCGCAGCCGAGATCGATACGATCCGCCCCGCTCTGCCGGTAGTGCTCGGCTTCCGCGAGTATCTGTGCGAGTGCTTTCCGCGGGGCATGGTTGATCTCGGCCAGGATTTCGATGTCGAACGCCCCGGAGATTCCGCGTTTCGATTTGCCTCCGAAATACTCCGGCAGGTCGCGCAATTCCTTCGGCCCGCGCTCGACCTTCGCTCCGGTGTTCTTCTGAATGGTTTCCAATTCTCCGCTGCACAACCCCGGAAGGATGATCCTCTCCGTACCTTCTGGCACTTCTAAACGACTCGCGATCCATTTTGTTGTGAGTAGCGCGGCCACCGTAATCGGCATCACGGCCACGTTCGATTCAATGGGCGTGTCCAACTCGGCGAGTGTGCGGCGCAATGCCGACTCCGCCAGCTTGCCCGTCACAAAGAGGATGCGTTCACCCGACATGGTTTGAACCAGTTAAGCCGCACGATCTCGTGAAAACGCACGATGAGAATAAAACCAAAATTATCGATTTAATCCGAATCGTGTTTGGTCTTGAAAATCGTGCGGCAATGAATCCTCGGAATTTCACACAACTTGCGGTTCGACCAACTTCGGCTGCATGAACTGCGGATGCGTGAACACCCTTTTACGATCCGCCTTCGACCAACGCGAACGCGGAATCGCCACCCGTTGCGGGCTGAGCGGCACCTCGTCGAGCACGCAGGTGAGGAACGTCGCCTTCGCCAACAATTCGATTTGGACGAAATCGCCATCGGATTGAATCGGAAAGCGTTTCAAAAATGCGGTGCGGAAGAGTTTGAACTTCGCGTTCGGATCTTCCAACGGTACACCGTACACGATCCACACCCACCACGCGAAAGCATGTTCGCGGAAACCGTACCAACCGGGAAGCCTTTGCAGCGGCAAACCGAGGGCAAGCTTGCAAAAGGCCCGGTAGAGCATTCCCAGCGTTCGCGGGAACGTTGGAACGGGCATTCCTGTTCGGCAACCGCAGACCGCGTCCGGCTTCCGCATGCTGAATTCGCCCGTAGCGGCATCGGGGATTTCGCTTTCCGTATCGATGCGTGCCAGGAGTTGGTTCAAATCGGCGGGCGTGTAAGGGTAATCCGCTCCAGTTGCGAGTACGAGTGGCGAACTCGATTCCGCAAGGGCCGTTCGCAATGCGGCGCCGTAACCCATCGGCGCGTCGTGTTTCAACACTTTCACGCCGGTGCGATGAATCGCTTCGAGCTTGGCCACCGTGCCATCGGTGCTGCCGTCGTCTACAACGATGAGTTCCCACGCCCTGCCGAGGTTCGCGAGCACGTTGCACCACTTGGCAACGACGGCTTCAATGGTGCCCGCGAGATTCCTCACGGGCAGCACTACAGCGACAGCTTCGAGTTCATTCATGCGGAAATTGTAGTAGGGTGTCGGTATTTACGTGATCCGGAATTTCGCGTTTCTAAACGCTGTGGCATCGAACCGTACTGCCGCGACGAGAACAAATTATACATCAACCGAGTATCTTGCAAGGCGAAGGAGAGCATGCGAAAGAGTGGTTGAAAGTCGCATAATTCGATCTACGATACCAAATATTGACGAGAATCTTAAGTTAAACTATGTTCGTCCAATCTCTTCCACTGGATTCAAACTGTGAAGTTGACTGAGGTAACCGCGACCAACACCGCGCCGATTCCGCCCGTAGAAGAGTTGCCGCTCACGATCATCGATGGGCACAAGAGTTGGCGTTGGGCCGACGTTCAAGAACTATGGCGCTACCGCGAACTCTTCTATTACCTCACGCTCCGCGATATCAAGCTGCGCTACAAGCAAACCATCCTCGGCCTCGGTTGGTCGATCTTTCAACCGTTGGCCACGATGATCGTCTTCGTGGTCTTCCTCGGGCACGTCGGCAAAGTCGCGGAGGGGGTGCCGAACTATACGCTGTTCGTGATCTCCGGCATTCTCCCTTGGACGTTCTTCGCCAACGCTTGCATGAACGGCGGCAACAGCTTGGTGAACAACGAACGCCTCGTCACGAAGATCTATTTTCCGAGGCTGGCATTGCCAGCCGCGAACGTGTTCGCCGCGATGTTCGATTTCTTTATCTGCATGGTGCTCTTCGGTACGGCCGGCTTGATCTGGGGCATCGTACCGACGTGGCATTTGCTCATGCTCCCGGTCGTGGTCGGCTTCTTGGTGATTTTCGCCACCGGATTCGCCACGCTCATGGCGGCGCTCATCGTGGCCCAGCGCGATTTCCGCTACATACTCGGCTTCGGCGTCCAACTCTGGATGTTCGCGACGACGTGCATTTACATCCCGACTGGCCCGGAGACTTCGCGATGGCTGGCGTTGAACCCGATCTACGGGTTGATCCTGAATTTCCGAGCGTCGGTATTGGGCGATCCGTTCGATTGGCCGGCGCTCGCCCTCTCGGCATCGGTGGCGACGTTCACCCTCGCACTCGGTATGATTTACTTTCGGCGCGTCGACCGCACCATGGCCGACACGATTTGACGTTTCCACTATGGAAGGTTGACGTATGCTCGGCACGCAGATGGGGGTTGCTCCGTTCCTCCAACGCATCGCTCATGAATTGGGAAGGATCGATCCCGCCGAGGTTCAAACGCTCGCCGAGATGATGTACGCCGCGTACCTCGATGGCCGGTTCATCTTCGTCATCGGCAATGGCGGCAGCGGTTCCAACGCCTCGCACTTCTGCGAAGACATCGGCAAAGGCACGTTGAAACTGCCGGACGATCTCACCCACGACCGCAAGAAACGGGTGCGGATCATCAGCCTCACCGATAACACTCCCTATATTCTGGCGTGGGCCAACGACGAAGGCTTTGATCGCGTGTTCATCGAACAGTTGAAGAATCTCGCTTCCCCCGGAGACATGCTGATCGCCATCAGCGGTTCGGGCAACAGCAAGAACATCTTGAACGCAGTGGAATGGGCCAACCGCAACGAGTTGAAAACCTACGGTTGCACGGGCTTTACCGGTGGCAAGTTGCGAACGATAGCCCAAAAAGGCTTGCACGTTCCTTTGGACGATATGGGCATCGTCGAAACGATCCACCTCGCGGCTTTCCATTGGGTGGTGGACGATCTGCACCGCCGAATTTCGATGTGAGTTTTACTCCCCTCTCCCCAAGGGGAAGAGGGAGTCAGAAATTGGAACTATCCATGCTTCCCGCCATCCGCGTGCAAAACGTCTCGAAGTGCTTCCAACTTGGCGGTGCCCCGGCCAACTCGAACCTCAGCGAGAACTTCAAGAATATCGCGCGCAGCACCTTCCGCAAGGTCGGCGGCTTGCTGAACCCCGGGGCGGCCGCGACCACCAACCAATACATGGCCATCCGCGACGTTTCGTTCGAGGTCTTCCCCGGCGAGGTCGTGGGGTTAATCGGTCGCAACGGGGCCGGGAAAAGTACCCTCCTTAAGGTCATCAGCCGAGTGACGGTGCCCACGAGCGGCCGCATCGAAATCCGCGGGCGCCTCGGCAGCATGTTGGAAGTGAACACCGGCTTCCACCCGGAACTCACCGGCCGCGAGAACGTGTTCCTCGCCGGGAGTATCTTGGGCATGCGGCGGCGGGAAATCTTGGCGAAGTTCGACAAGATCGTCGAATTCTCCGAGATCGGCCAGCACCTCGATACCCCGGTGAAACGCTATTCCTCGGGCCAATACGTGCGGCTCGCCTTCGCCGTGACCGCCCACCTCGAACCCGAGATTCTGATCATCGATGAAGTGTTGGCCGTGGGGGATGCCACGTTCCAACGCAAGTGCATCCACCGCATGGCGGAACTCGCCCGGCAAGGCCGAACGATTCTATTCGTCACCCACAATATGCAGTTGATTCCGCAACTCTGCTCGCGGGCCGTGATGCTGGCAAACAGCCAAGTGGCCGCCATCGGCCCGGCCGGCGAAGTGACGCAGTTGTACCTCGATCGCCTGCTCACCGAAAGCCGGGCCGGCGATTTGCGGGATCGTCCGCGCAGCGGCGACGGCCGGGCGAAGTTCGTTCGTGCCGGCGTGTACAATGGGGAAGGGCGGGCGATCAGCGTGTTCGTGACCGAAACCGATATGGTCGTGCGGATGGATGTGGAAGCGGTGGAACGCTTCGCGGATGTGACGATGTCGGTAATTTTGCAAAGCCTGCACGGAACGAAAGTGATTAGCAGTTGGACGCGGGAAGCCGGGTTCGATGTGGCCTTGCAATCGGGCCTGCAATCGTTCGAGTGCCGTTTGAAAGACGTTCGTTTGCGGCCCGGCCAAACGGTGATCTTGAACCTTTGGATGGCCACCGGCAACGGTACGCTCCTCGATTCCGTGGAGAACGCCATCGTGATGGACGTTCTCGGCGACGAAAAGCACGCCCACCTTTCCACCAGCACCGATCACGGGATCGTGTATTGCGAGCACCAGTGGAAACGGATCGAAACACTGGATTAGATAAAGCGGGTTTAAATATTCCGTAGCGGAAGTCGCCAGACTTCCGGAACCAGCTCAGCCGGAAGTCTGGCGACTTCCGCTACAAGAATTTCAACTCCGCTCAAATCAAGATTTGGTGGGCTTCCGTGCGGCCTTCAGCATTTCCGCCGCTTCCTTCGTGGTAGTTTCGGTGCGGGCCGAACCGCGGAGCATCATCGCGAGTTCTTCGATTCGATCCGCGTCCGATAGCAAGGGTACGATTGCCGTGGAAGTACGCTTGCCGGTGGTACTCTTACGGATCGACCATTGTTTGACCGCGAAACTCGCCACCTGCGCCAAGTGCGTGACGCACAGAACTTGGTGCGAACGACTCAGCGCCGCGAGTTTGCGGCCGAGCATATCGCCCAGGCGTCCGCCCACGTTGGCATCGATTTCATCGAAGACCACGAGCGTTCGCACCGGATCGTACGCGGCGAGCACGGTTTTCAACGCCAGCAAGGTTCGGGAGAGTTCGCCACCGCTGGCCACTTTTCGCAAGGGGCGGGGCGGTTCGCCGGGGTTGGCCGTGAGGATCAATTCGAGGTGATCGGCCCCATCGGCGGGGAGTTCGCCCGAGCCGGGATCGGCACCGAGGGGCACTTTTTCTAGGGAAGCTTCCAACTTCGCTTGGGGCATGCCGAGATCGGCGAGCTGTTTCTCCGCCTCCGCCGCGAGCTTCTTGCCGACCTTCGACCGGGCTTTGCCCAGATCCTCGGCCACCCGTTTGACATCGGCGAACGCCTTCACCAACTCGCCGTCGATCCCGGTCAGATCGTCTTCTTGCCCTTGAAGCACCCGTTCGCGCTCGGCGAGGCCATCCCGGTAGCGGATCAATTCTTCGCAGTTCTTTCCGTACTTCACTTCGAGTTTCTTCAGCGTTTGCAACCGGCGTTCGATGGCGTTCAATCGCTCCGGATCGGGTTCGTAAGCCTCCGCACTCCGCCGGCACTCCGAAGCGATGCTTTGAATTACGGGCTTCAGCGCTTCCAACTGTTTCGCCACTGCGGCGATCTCGGGATCGATCTTCGCCCAAGTGTGCGCCTCTTTGACGAGGCGGTTCAGCACTTCGGCCATGCATCCTTCTTCGTCATATAACCCGGCGGCCACGCGCCCGTGGAATTCCGCGAGTTCCTGCGAATTCTGCAATCGATCGCGTTCGGCATGCGATGCCGCCGATTCGCCGGGGAGGAGTTTGGCGCCTTCCAGTTCCTCACGCTCGAAGCGGAGCAGCGCGAGTTCGCGTTGCCGCCCTTGCCGAGCCGATAGTAGATCGTCGCGTCGGCTGCGGAGTTCGCGCACGGTTTTCGCCGCAGTACGGTATGCGGTGCGTTTGGCTTCGAGTTTGCCGAAGGCGTCGAGCACTTCGAGTTGGTACGAAGGCATCAGCAGCGAATAGCTCTCGCGCTGCCCGTGGATATCGACGAGCATTTCCCCAAGTTTCTTGAGCGTGGCCACGGCGACCGGCGATTCGTTGACGAGTGCCGCACTGCGGCCGGAACGGGAGAGACGCCGGGTGAGGATCAGTTCCCCCTCGGCGAGATCCATCTGCAGCAGTTCCGATACCGCCGCGAGTTGTTCTGGGTGATCGAGTTCGAATGCGCCGGTAACGCGGAGTTCATCTTGGCCGCTGCGGATGAGATCGGCGGAGCCGCGTTCGCCGAGGAGGAGGCCGATGGCGCCGAGGAGCAACGATTTGCCCGCCCCGGTTTCCCCGGTCCACGCGCTGAAGCCGGCGCCGAGTTCGACGCGGACATCTTCGATGATCGCTAAATTGTGAACCGATATTTCTCGCAGCATTCGGAGATGTTACGCGAGCGGAGCGAAGCGGTGTAGGTCATTTCACTTTCGGGTTCGGAAGGGTTCGGCTTTTCGAGGGATCGGGGGGATCGTCGAAGAATTTGCGGTTCACGGGCACCGGCTCGGGTTGGGCGGTGGATTGAGTTTTCGAGCAACCGGTGAGCGAAGCACAGAGGAGTAACAGGAAGTATCTCATCACGGGGTTTCCACCGATTCTCCGCCGGAGCGGGTGAAGAGTTGGTTCAAGATGGCATCGGCCCGGTATGCGGTGAAGCGGACGGCGCCATCGGCCATGAGGAAGTTGGTGCCGCCGGAATGTTGGCTCCAGAAATGGGCTTGGTCGCAAAAGCTAGTGATGTTGCCGGGGCGAAGGCCCACGGAATTCGCCGTGGGATTGCAGTTGAGCTTCGCGGCGTAGCCCTCTTCGCGGGCTCCGAGCACGACATCGCCGACGCCGAGTTGTCGGCCGTTGGTATCTTGGTACCCGGCCCCGGCGAACCACCAGCCGTACCAAAGATCGGAACTCGGGGGGCGTTCGCCGACCATAGCGGTGTTGGAGGTGCCGTCGGTCACTTCGGCGATTTTCACTCTGCTGCTGTGGTAGAGCATCCCGTTGCGATTGGCGGTGCCGATGGAATCGCCGCGGGTTCCCGCCACGCCCAGAAAAGTGGTAAATGCTATGGTGTAGCCTTCAATGTCTCGTGCGACGAGGATGCGCGGATCGGCCGGGCATTGCCAAATCGGCATCGCGTGGCCGAGGGCCGGGTTCTGGATGTGCGTGGATACGCCCCAAGGATTCCACGGCTGAAAATTGTTGGGCGTGGGCGTTTGAGCGAACTTCATCGCGTCGTTATTCATGTTCGATTGCTCGATGTACGGCAGAAGGAATGCCATCCAACTCCAGTACCACGTCGGCTCGCCGGCGGCGGCCTCGCTCACGCCGGGCGGGAATCGGCCCTGCTCGCCGTGGTAGTTGTGGAGGGCGATACCCATGTTGCGGAGATCGTTTTGGCAGCGGAGGCGGTTGGAGGCATCGCGGGTTTTCTGCACCGCGGGGAGGAGCAAGGCAATGCAGATGCCGATAATGGCGATCACCACGAGGAGTTCGATCAACGTGAATGCGGTGCGGATCCGTCGCATGGGTCTTTCCGGTGGGGCGGTGCTGCAGTTGTAGCGTACCAAACTCTACCTCCGGAATGGGGGTGCAACCACGGAATTCAACCCGCCGGCTCGTTCTGTTCGATCAGGGCCCGAAGCGCTTTGTAGTCCGTCTTGCCGGTTCCGAGGATCGGGATTTTTCCGAGCGAACGCACTTCGTCGACACGCATCACGCCGCGCATCCCATTTTCTACGAGAATTGCGTTCGCGTCGGACGTGGTTAGCGTTTGGGTGGCGAAAAGCACGATCTTTCGACCGTCCGCGGTTTCGATCCCTTCGATCGCCACCTGTGGCCCATCTTCGCGGGGGGGGAACTTCTTGGCGAACGGCTCTTCGAGTGCGGGGAGCGAGATCATTTCCCCCCCGGCTTTGAGGAACCGTTTCAACCGGCCTTGGAAGACGATGTAACCGTCTTCGTCGAGGCTGCCGAGATCGCCCGTGATGTACCAACGTTTGCCGGAGAATTCTTTGAACGGTTGCTCGCCATCGAACCCCAAGTATCCGGGGAATACGGAAGGGCCGCTGACATGGAGCATGCCCATTTTCCCTTGCGGTAACACCGCATCGGTCTCCAAGTCGAGCACCACCACTTCCATCCCCGGCAGCGGCGGCCCGAGCGTGCCCAACTTCGGCTTGGCCGTGGGCGAGACCGCCACGATCGGCGAACATTCTGTGATGCCGTAGCCCTCGAGGAACACCGCGTTCGGCACGAGCGTTTTCGCTTTCTCGATCACGGCCGCCGGGCACTTCTCCGCACCGAGCATGATGAGCCGAAGCGAATCGAGTTCCCCCGGTTTGGCACGATCCAAGATGTATCCGAGGAACGTCGGCGTGCCGGCCAACAGCGTCGGCTTGTACGCGGCGATCTTGCGAATCAAACCCCCGGCATCGGTCGGATCGGGGTGGTGAACGACTTTCACACCGCCGAAGATCGGGAACAATGTGGTGACGGTGTGCCCGAAGCTGTGGAACAAAGGTAAGAAGCCGATCAGACTATCGCGGCGGTGGATCTCCAACGCGGGAGATGCGCAACGCATATTCGCCAGCACATTGGCGTGGGTGAGCGGAACCGCTTTCGGAGCCTTCTCCGAACCGCTGGTGAAGAGAATCACGGCGGGCGCATTCGCATCCCGAATGGCCTTGGCGAGTGCGGCCTTCTTCGCGGCGCCAGGCAACCAACGGAACTGCAACAACTTGCCGAGGAGTTCCAACTTCCCGACACCTTTTTTGATGTCTTCGAGGAACACAAACTCCACCCCCGGCACTTCGATCTGCGTTCGATCGATGAAGGTTTTCGAAGTGACGACGCGCTTCAACCCCGTGAGCTTCACCGCGTGTTCGAGGTTGCCGGGGCCGGTCGTCCAGTTCAAGATCACCGGCAACTTCCCGGCGATGTGCATCCCCAAGAGCGCGATATCGCCCGCTACCGAGGCCGGCATGAGCAAGCCGAGGTTCGGCTCCTCGAAGCGCGCGAATCGCTGGCCCATCACCCGGGCACCGATAAACATACGTTCGTAAGTGAGAACCCCGGCGATGTCGTCGGCCGCGGCGATCTCCGTGCCGTTTTTCAAACAGCGGTTCACGAAGGCTTCTGCGACCGTGTCGCCCAGGGGCAACATCGGATCATCGTCTCGGGAAGCTCGAAACCATTCCGGCGGGGCGGGTTTGGCGGAACCGCCTTCGAGTTTGCCCTCCGCCAAAGCCCAGAGTTGACCGATACTCTTCGGCACCGTTTCGCTCGAGAAACCGAAGCGTTGCTCCACGGCCAGGGCGATTTCCATTCCGTCGAGGCTATCGATTCCCATCGAATCGTACGTCGATTCCGGTCGATTCTCTTCTTCCGTGAGCGGGCGTTTGATCTTGTCCGCCACGATCTCGGCGATCGCTTTCTTCGTGGCTGGTTTCGCATCGTCGATTCCGGCCAAGCTGGTGGCCTTCGGCTCGGGGAACGCGAAGGAACGCCGCCCGAACAGAAAATGGTAAGGAACCCAAGTGGGCGTTTCCCCCTCCGGGGCATCGGCGTTGTACCATTCTTGCAACCAAGGGTTGATCGATTCGCGGGTCGGTTCCGGGCGATCCTTCGCGGCGAACGCTTCGAGCGTGAAGGTGAGCCGCCGGCGGGGTAAAAAGAACAACAGATTGATGATTGCGATACCGATACTGCGGAAGATCAGCGGGATCAACGCGGGGAGGGCGTTGGTTTGGGCGGCACCGGTCATGCTGCCCCACAAGCCGCGGGTCCGTACGAGAACCACCGTGGCTTCGGGCACCGCCGCGAGAATATCGGAGGCGGAACGGGCGCCCCCCAAGTGCTCCTTGCCATCCCGGCTTAAGCGGCCGCTGGGCCAGAGTATCACATTCTCCCCGGTTTTCAACGATTGTGCGACGGTCTCCACGGCCAGCGTCGCGCGTTCGCGGGCATCGGCCGAAGCTTTATCCAGATCGGGCACACCGATGGCACGCATCAGCCAGCCGAGCGGGCCGAGGAGCGGATTTTGGAAATTGGTTTCGAGCAAGAGCGGCCGCATTCGGAACGTCGGCCACAAGCGCAACATCACGTTGGGCGGATCGGCATAGGCAGGGTGGTTCGGCAGAATCAGGTACGGGCCGGGGTACTCTTTCACCTTCTCCAAACCCACCACGCGGGTCCGGTACCGGAAGGAGAATATCACCCGGCCCAAAAACCAGAAGAACCAACGCAACGGTTGCAACAACATAGCGCGGCCCGTTCCACGGATGGGAGTTTCCGACAACCGTGTTATATGGCCCGCCAACGCCTCGCGGAGTTTCTCGCCCACATTCGATTCACCATCGAATACACTGACGAAACCTCACTGGGCACCTTAATGAATCTTCGCACCGCATTCGTTCTCGCTTCGATCGCATTCGCCACCGATCTGATAGCCGCGGCGGAGCGACCGCCCACGATTCACGTGTTGCTCTGGTTCGATACCGAAGATTACATTCTCCCCGCCAGCGACGATGCCGCGTTGAAGATCGCCGATTGGCTGAGAAACGAGGGAATTCCGGCGACGTTCAAAATCGTGGGCGAAAAAGCCCGCACCTTGGAGAAACGCGGGCGGAAGGACGTGATCGAAGCATTGAAGAAACATGAAATCGGCTACCATTCCAACTTCCACAGCGTGCATCCGACACCCGCCATGTATCTGTCCGCGCTCGGTTGGGACGAAGGCGTGGCCGAGTTTGATCGACGGGAGAAATCTGGGTTCGACGACGTAAAGCGCATCTTCGGGCAAACGCCGAGTTGCTACGGCCAACCGGGGAGTTCGTGGGGGCCGCAATCTTACGGGGCTTTGCGGAAGTGGGGCGTGCCGCTCTACCTCGATTACGGCAAGCATATCGGAATGGATGGGAAGCCGATGTGGTACGGCGGCGCGTTGAACATCTACAATCATGCGAACACCTTGAGAACGAACCTCGAAGGCGAAAAGGAATTGGCCAAGGCCCGGGATCGTTTCGTGGAAGTTCACAAACAATTGCTCGCCGAAGGGGGCGGCCTCGTGAGCATTTACTACCACCCGTGCGAGTTCGTTCACAAACAGTTTTGGGACGGTGCGAACTTTGATAAAGGGGCGAACCCGCCGAGGGAAAAGTGGAAGCTACCCGAAGCCAAATCGGCGGAGGAAAGCAAGATCGCCTACGATACCTTTTTCGCTTACATCGGGTTTATCAAGCGATTCGCCGAGGTGAAGTTCATCACGGGGAAGGATGCCGGGGAACTGTACAAAGATAAAGCGATCGGCCGCGAATTCGGAAACACGGAAATCAAAGCGATTGCCGGTTTAGCAGCGAAGGGTTTGAATTATCACATGGGCACCGACTTCGCCTTGGCCCCGAGTGAAATTTTGAAATTGCTGTGCGATTACGAGGCACCGTCGGCCAATCCAGGGCCAAAACAATCGACGTATTCCATTGTTGCAACACCCTTCGGGCCAAGCGCCGAACCGCGTGCGATGGCGGCGTTTGTTGAAACGGATCGCGGTCAATTGAGTCGGACGGCGTTGGATGTTTCCCAGTACATGGAAAAACATGGTCGCGTGCCCAGCACAATCTGGCTCGGCAGCGCTCCGGTTACACCCGAATCCTTCCTTGCCGCACTGGTGGAAGTGGTTCGTTTCCGCGAATTCAAAGAACCCGACTTGCCGGAGAAAATCGCTTTGAAGCCGGCCAAGTTACTGACGGAAAAATACGTTGCCGAAGAGAACCCAAAGCTCTGGGGTTGGACCATCTTTCCGCCCGGCTTTTCCGCTCCGGAAATGATGAAGCTGGCCAAGCGGCAAGCATGGACGATCAAACCGGCGATCATGCACGGGATAGTTAAGGAGTGAATAGGTTGATGAGCGACTTGACGCCAGCCCTGCGACTTTGTTTTTACTCGGCGGACTAATGCCGCTCCGCTCCCTCGAATGCATCACCTCGGTGCGAATGTCAAAGCTCCCATGTTCATGCAATATCGCAGGCCGGTCGGGCGGGGGCCATCGGTAAAAACGTGGCCCAAATGGGCGTCGCATCGGCTGCACACCACTTCGGTGCGATCATCGAATCGGGAATTCTCGCCGAACAAAGAGATTGCGTTCTCGTTTAAGGGTTGGAAGAAGCTCGGCCAGCCGGTGCCGGAATCGAACTTCGCCGAGGAATCGAAAAGCGGTTGTTGGCAGCAAACGCAATGGTATTCCCCGTCGGCTTTGGAGTTGTGCCCCGCCGCGGAGAAGGGCAGTTCCGTACCGCGTTCTCGGGTGATGCGGTACGCTTCCGGGGAAAGCACAGCTTTCCACTCGGCATCGCTCTTGAGCAACCTCCCCGCCGCCGGAGTGCCGATCCGCACCGGGATGCGTTCACGAGCGTTTCCGTTTTGCGAGAGCAACGGATAAAGGATCGCTGCGGCAATCGCAATTGCGGCAGTGGCCAAAGCGATCCGTTGGAAGGTGTTCATCGACGCAACCATGATGTGAGTTACATTTTCATACCCACCTCGGGGATTGACCTTTCCCCGTGCCCCCGAAAAACAGTAATTTAAGCCCAGATTCCCCCGGCACGAGGTTCGACCGTTCATGGAAGACTTTTTCACGCAGATTTGGGCCATCCTCAAAGGCATCGTCACGAACCTGCGAAACCCCAACGAATGGGAAGCTATTCTCCAACCGGTGTACTGGCCGGCGGTGGCCACGCTGGCCCTCATCATCTTCGCCGAAACCGGCTTGCTGGTCGGCTTCTTCCTCCCCGGCGATTCGCTCCTCGTGACTGTAGGCATCGTCGCGCGCATCAGCAATTGGGATATCGTCACGCTCATGTTGATCCTTTGCGCCGCGGCAGTGATCGGCGACACCGTGGGGTATTGGATCGGCGCGAAGGCCGGGCCGGGGATGTTCAACCGACCGAACTCCCGCTTCTTCAAACGCGATCACCTGTTGAAAGCCAAGGCCTTCTTCGACCGCCACGGCGGGAAAACGATCATCATCGCCCGCTTCATGCCCTTCGCACGAACGTTCGTGCCGGTCGTGGCCGGGGCGGCAAAAATGGAGTACCGCACATTCATCGCCTACAACGTGATCGGCGGCGTCTCGTGGATCGTGAGTATGCTGATGTTCGGATACACGGCCGAACTTTGGTTGAACCCGCTGTTGAGATCGATCTTCGGCCCGCAGTTCGATCTCAAAAAGAACATCGATTACCTCGCCGGGGTCATCATCGTACTTTCCCTGCTGCCGATGGTGATCCAAGGTTTGATCGAATGGCGGTCGAAGAAACGGGCCGCAGCCGCGATCGCAGCCGAAACCACGACTTCCTGAGCGATGCCCACCCCGACCATTTCCGTTGTGATGGCCGTGTACCGGCCGCACCCCCGGCATTTCCCAGAAGCCGTGGCGAGTGTGCTCGCACAAACGTTCCGCGATTTTGAATTCGTGATTGTCGAAGATCCGTCGGAAACTTCCGCGGCAGAATTGCTCGCACCGTTCCAAGACGAACGCATCCGATTGATTGCCAATACCGAACGCACCGGATTGATCGCCCAACGGAACCGCACGCTTTCGGAAGCGCGGGCCGAGTGGGTCGCATTCCTTGATGCGGACGATTGCATGGAACCGACGCGCTTGGCGAAACAATGGGAGTATCTGCAATCGCACCCGGAAGTGGATGTTTTGGGAAGCCAGCTTTCGATCATCGATGGCGACGGCCGAAGTGTGGGTGCGAGGAGTTATCCGAAATCGGGTGCGGACATTCTGCGTTCCTTCCGAAGGTTCAATGCCATCGCCCAACCGGCCGCGTTGGCCCGTAAAGCGGCGATGCTCGCATCAAACGGGTATTCGTTCGAGTTTCCCGCCGAGGATTACGATCTTTGGAGCCGCATGGCATTGGCCGGGGCCAAGTTCGCCAACCATCCGGAATCGCTGACCCGCTACCGCATCGGCGGAGCTTCCAAGGGCGAACGCTTGCGGAACACAATCCGCCTTACCCGCGAAGTTAAACGCCGCTACTGGCGTGGCAGCATGAACACCGGGGATCGCCTGCGGTATTGGGGCGAGGCCTGCCTACTCGGGCTTCCGGCGGGCTGTGTGGAGTGGCTGTTCCGTCGAATGACCTATGAAAGCCAGCAATGATCCATCTCATCATCCTCGGCCAAGCGCTCCCGGCACCGGGAAACCTCGATGGGGCGAGCCGCATTTGCTTGGAAGTGATGAGCCGATGGGCACGCAGCGGCAAGGTTCGCGTCACGATCATTACGTCGCCGCGACGTGCGGAAACCTGCCGGGCGGTCGGCTTCCCCGATTCGACGGAATACGTGCTCTGGCACGATTCCCCCGGCGTGTGGACTCTACCGGGGCACCAGATCGCGGCGATGAAATCGCGGAAGCAGGCTTGGCGTTGGCCGATCCCGAAACAAGATGGGCCAACGATCCTGTACACGGCTTCGGACTTCTATCCCGACCTGTGGGCCGCGGAAGTCATCCATAAGCGTATGCCGTGGGCCAGGTGGATCGCCAGCCGATTTCTCTTCGTGCCGAACCCGTTCAAAGGTTGGAAGAACGCTTACGATTCCAAGCTTCGCCTGCCCGATCTGCCGTTGTTGTTAGGTGCGGCCTATCAGAAGGTTTCCTTCCATGCGGTTTTGAAAGCCGATGCGTGGCTGATTACGAACGAAGTGGACAAGGCGTACTTCCCCGAGCGCATCGATACAGCGAACCGGGTGAAAGCGGCGTACGGCGGCGTGCATTTCCGGGAGATCCACGAATCGCCCACCCAATCGCCGAAGTATGCGGGCGTATTCTGCGGGCGGATCAGCCCGCAAAAGGGGGTGCTCGATCTCGTCGAGATTTGGCGGAAGGTCTGCGACCAACAACCGGAGGCGAAACTCGCACTTATCGGCAACGGGCACAAGCCGTTCGAGGACGAATTGCACGCGAAGATTCAACAATTGCAACTCGGCCGGAATATCGATTGGCTCGGTTTCATGGACGGCCCGAAGAAGCACGCAATCTACAAACAAAGCCGGGTGTTCTTGCACACGAGCGTGTACGACAACTACGGCATGGCGGCGTGCGAAGCGATGGCGGCCGGGGTGCCTGCGATCATGTACGACCTGCCGCCGTTGCGGGTGGCTTACCCCAGCGGAGTGGCGAAGGCGAAGTTGAACGATCCGGGGGAATTCGCCGAGATCGTGCTCCGATTGAACCGCGAGGATGTCGAGTACGCGAAGCTTTCCGCCGAGGCCATCGTGTGGGCCGAGAAGCAAGATTGGGACAACAAAGCCGAGGAACTGTGGGACTTTTTTGTTAGTATTTCCTACCCGGAAGCGTAAGCGACGATTCGATGGATAGTAATCGTCGCTTACGCTTCCGGCTCAGACAATTCCCTTACTGTCGCTTCTGTTCGAACAAGTCCGTGGTGCGGCACCAGTAATCTTGGCCCAATCGTGCGACCGTTTGAAGCTTGTGCGGATCGACGCGGCCCGCTTCGTCGAGAATCGAATCGGCGATGTGCATCGCCACGATTTCGCCGATGACCAAGTTCGCGGAGATCGGGCCGTTACCGACGGGCACGATTTGCAGCACTTTGCACTCGAACGCAGTCGGCGCCTCCGCGATCCGCGGCGGTTTTACCTTCAAACTCGGTACGGTGTGCAGCCCGGCGAGTTTTACTTCGGAAATGTCCGGCGGCACTTCCATCGACGTGAGGTTCACCTTCTCGGCCAGCGACGCCACCGAGGAATGCACGACGAACTCGCCGAGGGCTTCGAGGTTGCGCAGCGTATCTTTCTTCGTTCCCTTTCGGGTGATCGTCGGCGAGAAGACAACCACCGGCGGGTTGGCCCCGAATGCGTTGAAGAAGCTGAACGGCGCGAGATTGACGATACCGCTCTGCGAGATCGTCGTCACCCACGCGATGGGCCTCGGCGTGACGATGCCCACTAGGGCCGTATACACTTCAACGATATTCTGAGAGTTCGGTTCGAGGAACACGGTTTAATCCTGCCAAGAGAACGGATACGTCGGATCGTCGTAAGCCAGCGATTGCTTCGTCACATGCAACGGCCGGAAGGTATCGACCATCACGGCGAGTTCGTCGGTACGATCCATCTTCCAACTGGCGCCGAGGGTGCCGGGATGCGGGCCGTGTGGAATACCGTGGGGGTGCAGGGTAAACGACGATTCTTCGACGCCCCGCCGACTGCCGAACTTACCGCGGACGTAATAGAGAACCTCGTCCGATTCCACGTTGCTGTGGGCGTAGGGCACTTTCACCGCGTCGGGGTGGTGATCGAGGAACCTCGGGGCGAACGTGCAAATTACGAATCCGCCGTGGGAATCGAACGTCTGATGGATCGGTGGCGGTTGGTGGACGGTGCCGGTGATCGGTTCAAAATCGTCCGCATTGAAGGTGAACGGATAGACGAAGCCATCCCAACCGACGACATCGAACGGATGGTGCATCAACGTGTAGCGGGTGAGCCGGGCACCGTCCTTGATGACAACGGGAACTTCGCGTTCCTCGTCGCGGGTGACCAATTTGCTGGGGCCGTGAATGTCGCGTTCGGAGTAGGGTGCCCCCAAACGGAACTGGCCATCATCGTTCAAATACCTGTTTGGGAACCCGATGTTGGTGCGGGATTCGATCACCAGCAGTTCGGCTTGTGTGCCGGTATCGAATTTCAATTCGTAGGTGGTGCACCGCGGGATGACGATGTAATCGAAAGGCTTGAAATTCAGTACGCCGAAGTGCGTGAGCAACTGACCGCGACCGTGGTGAACGAAGATCACCTCATCGGCTGTGGCATTGCGGAAGAGTTCCTTCTGCGGTTCAGCAGGGCGGCATCGCCAAAGCGTCACGTCCGCGTTCGTGAGCATCGGCACCCGGCCGGTGACGGGATCGCCCTGCGTAGGGATCGCCAGTGTTTTCAGGTGAACGTGGCGGAGTAAGTGAAGTTCCGCCGCGTCGGCCCGCATCTCGCCCGCCGTTTCGATGGCCTTCACCCGGGTGGGTGGCCGGAGGTGGTAGACGATGCTGTAGGCGCGGTTGAAGCCCTGCGTGCTGACGACTTCCTCGTAGAAGATGCCTTCGTTCTTGTAACCGGGCTGCACGCGGTGCGCGGTGTGCCTCTTGGGCGGAATCGAACCGAGTTGGAGGTAGCGCGGCATGGTGAGTTCGGAGGGACGATGTCCCTCCGCTTTCATCGTCGTTTAACGACAGTGTTCGTGAGAGTTCCAATTCCTTCGATTTCCAATTCCACAGTATCGCCGGGTTGCAGCCAACCCCCCACTGCTTCCGGCGTGAGTTCGAGGATGCAACCGGTGCCGACGGTACCGCTGCCGATCACGTCGCCGGG
>Ga0105045_10000491_pt1 | contig 28871 bp, 18 predicted proteins | sample MAT02_FD_78089 | JGI IMG/M metagenome (GOLD analysis project Ga0105045, IMG submission 78089) | Freshwater microbial communities from Lake Fryxell liftoff mats and glacier meltwater in Antarctica - MAT-02 (megahit assembly) | ecosystem: Environmental > Aquatic > Freshwater > Ice > Liftoff... | reverse complement strand
GACGGCGGTGGCGTCCCGCAGCGAGGTCATTTCGTGTGTGGAGGCGGTCACCACTTCACGGGCACCGAGCAGCGTGTCGATGGCGATCTGTACCTGATCGCGCGTGCTGTTCGTGGTGCGACGGATCTCGCGACCCACACGATCGGTTTCGTCGGCGGCTTCCCCGATTGTCGCGCCGGCTTCGGCCAGCTCCTTCACGGTATCGCTGGCCGCGTTCAGTGCGCCGAGTTGCACGGAGGCGCCGTGGGAGATTTCCGTAACGGCCGTGGTCACATGCTGTGAGGATGCGGCGGCGGATGACGCGGATGCGCTCAACTCCGAGGCGGCGAGCGTGACCTGGTCGGACTCCTCCTGTACCCGCGAGAGCAGCAGGCGCAGGCGCTCGCGCGCCTGCTCCATGCTGTCCACCAGCTCGGCGTATTCGTTGGCGATTCCGGTGCGTCGCCCGTCGGTGGCCGGGGTGCGCAGATCGCCGACCCCGATGGCTTGCATCTCCGCCCGCAGTTGCTTGAGGGGGTCGGTCACCGCGCGTGATGTGGAGAGCCCGAAGAAGGCCGCGACGCCGAATGCCAGCGCCAGTACAACGGCGAGACTTGCCTCCGCGGCGCGGAGTTGCCCTTCCATGCGCTCCACTGAGGTGGTCGCACTGCTTCGCGCCTCGACTCGCAGCAATTGCAATTCTTGTTCGATGGCCTGAATATCGAGGCTCGTCTGCTGCAGGACTCGTTGGGCATCCGCCTCGAGGCCGACCACCTGCCACGCATGGGTGGTGGCAACGCGCACTTCGAGCGCGGCCTGTAACTGGCCAATGGCTTCGAGCCGCTGCCGTTCTTCGGCTGTGAGCAGATCGCGCGCAATGGCGTCCCGCCGAAGTTGGTCGGCCTTCGCGCTGACCTCGCGATAGAGCGAGTCGTCGGTCGCAAGCCCCGTGTTGAGATAGCGCAGACCGGCGATGAGCTGCCGCAACACCGTGGAGGTGGTGCGTTCGATCAGCTCGGACCGGTCGGCCAGCGAGCGCACCGTGCGCTCTGCCTCGGCGTTGCTCCGGCTGAGGCCGTACCAGCCGAGCAGTCCCGCCACGAGGAGCAGTGTGACGGAGATCCCGAAACCGGCAATGAGTCGCCCGCGGATGGTGGAAATGCGGAAGCGTGCAGTCACGGCGCACCCTCCCCGGCGATGCGGTCGATGCGGGCGATGACGACGCTGCGGCCTTTGATGTCGTGGTTTTTTTCGAAGGCGATGCGGCCGGCGACGCCGTCGACCGAGGGGGCGCCGTTGCCGATTCGTTCGAGCGCGAGGCGCAGGGCACGGCGCGTGCGGGCGCCGCCGATAATGGTGCGTCCCATGACGATGGCTGCATCGTACGAGAGCGCGGCGAACATATCCGGTTCTTGCCGGTACTTGTCGCGGTACTGGGTGAGAAAGTGCGTCGCTTCAACGCTGCTGGCGCGATCGGATCGGAAGAACGCCACAAAGTATGCGCCGATTCCGTCAGCCGACTCATTCATCTGTTCGGTGCCATCGCCGCCGATGAATGGGATGGAGACATTCCGCTCCTTCAGGGCGCGCCGCATGGCGAGGGCGTCTTCGGCGTCGCCGGGAAAGAGCAACACGTCGGGACGAAGGGCGGCGAGCATCTGCGCGTAGGCGTCCCACTCCGTGATGCCATGCAGATACGGATCGCGGGAGACGATGACGGCGCGCACGGTGCCTGCGAGGACGGCCGTGGTGTCTGCAAAGGTCTCGGCGAAGGTGGCGGACCAGTCGCGACCGTACGAGTCATTGCGGTAGATAATGGCGGCGCGGCGGGCGCCGAGGGAATCGCGAGCCCAGCGGGCGGTGACTCGGGCGGCGTCGTCGTCGCTCGGCGCCACGCGAAAGAACCATGGGCTGATGCCGCTGAGGCGCGGCGAAGACGCCGTGGGCGAGATGGCGACCACGGCGCGGGACCCGGCCCCCTCGGCATCGGCATAGACCGGAATCGCTTCGAGACTGTTGCCACTTTCCGGATGACCGACCACGCCGATCACGGCGGGTGTGTCTCGCAGTTGCTGCGCCACTTGGACCGCGCTGAGGGCGCCGGCGGCTGGAGTCTGAAGGCGGAAGGTGATTTGCGACTGTTCGTTCAGCCGCTCGACGGCCAGTTCGATTCCGCGCAGCACGCTGGCGTAGCCAGGGCTCGACGGGAGCGCGCCGACGCCGAGGACGAAGCTGTTCCGGTTGGCGTCGGCGTCACCGCCTTTGGCGGCGGTGCGCTGGCAGCCGACGAACAGGAGCAGAGCCGACGCGGGGAGCACGAGCGGACGGCGAAGCCGGGAGATACGCGGGAAGGAGATCACGTGTGGAGGACGATCGGGCGCACTCGGCGGAAACCATCTGAGTTGTGACCAATCGGACCAAGTGATCTAGGACCGTGTTCGGACTGAAAAACCCTCAAAAATTGTCAAGCTGGTTACGAAACCAAAAAAATGGAACGCAGGGTCGAGAAGGTTGGAGCGCTTCCTTGCGTCGGTCTGGAACGACGGTTTAGCGTTCGACATGTAGTCCGATCACGGGTCATCAGCGGGGCGTCAACGCGCGCCCGCGGCGTGACCGTCTCATCTCCAAGGAACCGGCATGGTTGGCATGTTCCGCTCGCGGCGTTTGGCTGCTGTCGCGCTGCTGGGCGCTCTGGCTTTCGGGCTCGCGGCCTGCGGCGGCGAGTATCCGAACTCGACGTTCAATCACAACTCCGAGTACAACTCGGCCATCGACGATTTGTTTGACAAGCTGCTCTTCTGGGGCACGCTGGTCTTTATTGTGGTCGAGGTCGCGTTGGTATACACGATCTTTCGCTTCCGGCGTCGTCCGGACGGCAGGGTGCCCAAGCAGGTGCACGGCAACACGGCGTTGGAAATCGCGTGGACGGCCATCCCGGCGGTCATCCTGATCTTCATCGCGATTCCTACGGTGCGCACGATTTTCAAGACGCAGGCGAAAGCCGCACCGGATGCTCTGCAGGTCGAGGTAATTGGCCACCAGTGGTGGTGGGAGTTCAAGTATCCGCAGTACGGTTTCTCCACGGCGAACGAACTGTATCTGCCGAACGGCCGGACGGTGAACTTTCAGCTCAAGACGATCGACGTGCTGCACTCCTTCTGGATTCCCCAGATGGGCGGGAAGCGCGATCTGATTTCGAACAGGACCAACTATCTCTGGTTCACGCCGAATAAGGATCTGCCGTCGTCGGCGTGGAATGGATTCTGTGCTGAGTTCTGCGGTCCGTCGCACGCGAACATGCGGTTCCGCGTGTTCACGGTAACCAGTGTGGAGTTCTCGCAGTGGACGGCGCACCAGCAGCAGGTGGCGATCTTTCCGGCGGCCGCCGCCGAGGCCGCGCCGTCGGCTGCCGTACCGATGGTGATGCCGGCGGTGCGACAGGTCTCGTCGGGCGGGGGCGGCGTGCCGATCGTGCAAGTGGCGGCGGTACAGGCGCCGGCGATCGACTCGCTCCCGGTGACGACGAAAGTAGCCATTCCGGTGTGGACATTCCCCAAGGAACGCATGGTGAAGGAGTTCCCGCACACCGTGCCCACGACGCCGCTGCCGAACACTGTGTCTTATAACGAGTCGCTGTTGGCCGAGGGCGATGCGGAGCGTGGCCGCCAGATTTATGGTCGGTCCAGTTGTATCGGCTGTCACGCGATTGGCGGTACGCCATTCAACATGTCGGCGATCGGTCCCAACCTGACGCACGTGGGTACGCGACATACGCTGGCCGGCGGACTCTATCCCAACGACGCGAAGCATCTCGCGTATTGGATCAAGAGTGCGCCGCATCTCAAACCCGGCTCGATCATGCCCACGCTCGGCAAGGGACTGACCGACCCCGTCCGTAAAAATGTTGTGACCGTCGGTGGTTTGACCGACATGGAGATCGCGGACATCGTCGCGTATCTCCAAGCCCTGAAGTAGCCCTCGTCACCGACAGAAACGACACCGATGGCAACCATCGCTGCCGCGCCCCCGTACACCGAACAGAAGGTCACGCCCGCTGATAACGGGGTGTGGTCCTGGCTGACCACGGTGGATCACAAGCGCATTGGGGCGCTTTATCTCGTAACCGCGCTCGTTTTTTTCGTGTTCGGTGGCCTCGAGGCCGCCGTGCTGCGCGCGCAGTTGGCCACTCCGAACGGCAGAGTCGTGTCGGCGGAGATGTACAGCCAGCTGTTCACAATGCACGGCACGACCATGATTTTTCTCGCGGTCATGCCGTTGTCGGCCGCATTCTTCAATTTTCTGATTCCGCTGCAGATCGGCGCGCGTGACGTGGCCTTCCCGCGACTGAATGCGTTCAGTTACTGGGTGTATCTGCTGGGCGGCCTGTTCATCACGTTCCCGATCTTCTTTGCCGTGGCGCCTGATGGTGGCTGGTTTGGTTATGCGCCACTGAGCACCAAGGCGTACTCGCCGCAGATCAACATGGATTTCTGGGTGATCGGTCTCCAGATCCTGGGTATCTCGTCGCTCGCGGCCGCTTTCAACTTCATCACCACGATCATCAACATGCGGGCGCCCGGCATGACGCTCATGCGCATGCCGATCTTCACGTGGATGTCGTTCGTGGTGCAGTTTCTTGTAGCGCTCGCGTTCCCGGTGATCACGGTCGCGCTGGTGTTCCTGCTGCTCGACCGGTTCTTCGGCACGAACTTTTACACGATCGCCAAGGGGGCCGACCCGCTGCTCTGGCAGCACCTGTTCTGGGTGTTCGGCCATCCCGAGGTGTACATCCTGATTCTCCCGGCGTTCGGCTTGGTATCGGAAGTGCTCCCGACGTTCTCGCGGAAGCCGTTGTTCGGCTATCCCGTGATGGTGTACTCGGGCATTCTGATAGGCTTTCTCGGCTTCGGCGTGTGGGCGCACCATATGTTCTCGGTGGGCATGGGCCCCATCGCCGACGCGGTGTTCTCGCTCACCACCATGCTGATCGCGATTCCCACAGGCGTGAAGATCTTCAATTGGATCGCCACCATGTGGGGCGGGCAGATTCAGTTCACGGTGGCCATGAAGTACGCGGTGGCCTTGGTGGCCATGTTCACCATTGGCGGTATCTCCGGCGTGATGCACTCCTCGCCGCCGGCCGACCTGCAGCAGACCGATACCTACTTCGTGGTGGCCCACTTCCACTACGTGTTGTTCGGCGGCTCCATCTTCGGGTTGTTTGCCGGGTTGTATTACTACTTCCCGAAGTTCACCGGTCGCTTCCTCTCCGAGAAGCTGGGTAACTGGCATTTCTGGATAACGCTGGTGAGCATGAACCTGACGTTCTTCCCCATGCACTTCAGCGGCCTGCTCGGTATGCCGCGCCGCATCTACCAGTACGATGCGGGGCAGGGGCTGGAACTGTTCAACCTGATGTCTACTGCCGGCACGGTGTTGCTGATGATCGGCACCGCGATTGGTCTGTGGAACGTCTATCGCAGCTGGAATCACGGCGAAATAGCATCGAGCAACCCATGGGGCGGTGCGACGTTGGAGTGGACCATCCCGTCGCCGCCACCTGACTACAACTTCGCCGAGATCCCCATGGTGAAGTCCCGTTACCCGCTGTGGAACATGAAGGGCGGCGACAAGCTGGTGCATGAGACCACGGCGGAGGAAGAGCGCGGTCAGCGCATCCCCACGGCGAAGGAACTCGGGATCGTGATGCCCAACCCCTCCATTTGGCCGCTCGTCTGCGCGGCAGGCATCATTGCCATGTTCTGCGGCCTGCTGTTCATGGACTCCAATCCCCTGCTCGCAATCGCCATCATGACGATCAGCACGTTCTGGTGGGTTGGCTCGCTCTACAAGTGGCTGCTGACGCCGCTCGAGGATCACCACTAGGATGACCGCCACGACTGCACCGACTCCCCCCGCCGCCGGCGACGGCCACACGCCCAGCGGCGGCCACTACACGTCACTCGGACTCGACAACCGCAAGATCGCGATCTGGACCTTTATCGGTTCCGAATGCATGCTCTTCGCGTCGTTGATCTCCACGTATCTGATTTACAAGGGGCGCAGCCCCGAAGGCCCGTACCCGCACGAGGCGTGGACCAACCCCACCACGGGGGAGGTGTTCAAGCCGATCATGAATATCCCCATCACTTCGGCGTCCACCTTCGTGTTGCTGGCATCGTCGTTCGCGATGGTGTTGGCGCTGGCCGCGGTGCAGAACAAGCACGTCCCGAAAGTGACCACAGGCGAGAAGATTCTCGGCTCGTCGAAGCTGTGGTTGTGGGTCACCTGCCTCATGGGAATGACCTTTCTCGGCTTCCAGGCCTACGAGTTCACGTCGTTCGTGCACGAAGGGCTGACCATGCGCACCAACCTGTTCGGGTCCAGCTTCTTCACACTGACCGGCTTCCATGGCGCGCACGTGACGGTGGGGGTACTGTGGCTGTTTACGCTGCTCGCCATTGATCACAAGCGAGGGCTGACCGCGGCTGATGCTACCACCGTGGACATCGCGGCGCTCTACTGGCATTTCGTGGACGTGGTGTGGATCGCCATCTTCACGCTCCTCTATCTGATCAAGTGAGGCGATGATGGCCGAGCATTCACAAGTGGCGGCACCCGCGCACGACGAGGCCCATCATCCGGGCTGGTCGACGTACTGGAAGGTGGCCGTGATCCTCACGGTCATCACGGCAGTGGAAGTGTCGGCGTATTACATCCCGGCATGGGAAAACAGTTGGGTGTACGTACCGAGTATGCTCATCATGTCCGGCGTGAAGTTCTACATCGTGGTGATGTACTACATGCACCTCAAATACGATCACAAGCTGTTCCGGTCGCTGTTCACCGGTCCGCTCGTGGTGGCGATGATCACCTTGGTCGGCTTGCTGTTCCTGTTCTCGAAGCTCGTGGTGCGGTTGGGGCTGCTCAGCTAGTCCGCCTGCGGGTGGTGTATCTTTCGCTATGATCGCGCTTTTGCTTCACCCGTCGGCCCAGCTCAGCTGGTCGAACTTTACGATCCATCCTAGCACCGCCCTGGGTATTGCGGCGCTGGGAGCGGCGTATATCTGGCGCGTCCGTCAGGGCCCGTCGGCCGCCGATCGCCTGCCAGTGACGGTGTCGGGGGTCGATGCCGCCACACCGGCGCAGATCGACATTGCGGCGGGCCCTCAGGGGCCCACCGCCGGACAGCGCGTGAGTTTCTTCTTGTCGCTGCTGCTGCTCTTCATGACGCTGAACGGTCCGCTGCACGACTTGAGCGACTACTACCTGTTCAGCGGGCACATGGTGCAGCACCTCATTCTCACGTTGATTGTGCCACCGCTGATGCTCGCGGGGCTGCCGGGGTGGATGTTGCGTCCCGTGTTGCGGTTTCCGGCGCTGTTTGCGGTGGCCAAGCGCTTTACCACGATTGGTGCGTGCTTCGCGGTGTTCAACGTGGTGCTCGCCTTCTGGCACCTGCCGCCGCTGTACAACCTTGCGCTGGCCAATCATCCGGTGCACATCGTGCAGCATCTGATGTTCATTGCCGCTTCGGTGCTGATGTGGTGGCCGCTCATGTCGCCGCTTCCCGAACTGCCGCGGGCGCCATATCCGGCGCAGATGCTGTACTGTTTTTTCATGGTGATTCCGATGTCGGTGATCTCCATCTACATCGCCATGGCAGACACGCTGCTCTATCCGGCGTACGCCGTAGCGCCGCGGCTCTGGGGCATTTCGCCGATGATGGATCAGCAGTACGGCGGGCTGATCATGTGGATCCCGGGCGGCGTCTTCTTTTATGCCGTGATGACCGTCGTGTTCTTCAAGTGGTCGCAACGCGGCGAAGACGACGAAGCCAGTGCCCAAGTGGGCTGGGTGCCGACCACGTGACCATCGTGCGGCCTTCCTCTTCTCCGGTTATCCGCTGATGCCGTCCAAGAAATCGGGGGTGCCGAAGTCGTTTTCCGGCAAAACAGGGAATTCCGGCCCTGCGAAAACCGGTGGCCGCCCTGGTGAGCCCGACAAGAAATACGGGAAGGCGGCGCGCGTCGCACAGGCCGACAAGAAATTCGGCAAGTCGGCGCGTGTGGCGGCGGAGTTGGGGGGCAAGAAGCCCTCGGCCTGGCGCGAAGTGGAGCAGCGCCGTCCGCTGGTGTCGGTCCTCGACACCGCCGATCAGGTCACGGGTTCACTCGAGGTCGTGGTCACGAAGACCGTCGAAGCGTCGGCGTCCGAGATCTTCCGCGCCTTCAATGATCCGACGCGTCGCGGTTGGAGTACAATCCCCAATTTTGTGGTGCGGACGGCTGTTGCACCGCGTTTCCTGCGGATCGCGATGCCGGATGGCACCGAGGTCAGCGTGGCCATCAATCGGAAGGGCAATGTCCGCAGCACCATTGAGGTGCAGCATGCGCGCCTGCTCGACGCGCCGGCCGTGGACAAGGCGCGTGAGCAGTGGCGGATGTCGTTGGGTCGACTTGCGGAGATGCTCGACGCGTTCTGACGTTCTGACGCAGCGCCGCGAGACCCTGCGGCGTGGTGAGTGCGTTTACTCCACGCGGCCCGCGACCACCTTGTTCACGCGGCCCGGGAGCTCAGGATGCTGGCGCCACATATAGACGCCCATCGTGATGACCGCGATGATATTGGCCAGAAACACCTGCAGCCACGTGAGACGGCCGAATCCCTCGGCCAGGACCATTGTCCACCCGACCCAGCCTACTTCGAACACTACGAAGAGACCGGCGAAACCGATCATGGTAGACGGCGCATTCTCGGCGTGATTGACCACCCAGGAAAAAACCAGCCCAATCCCGATGAAGAGGGCGAAATGAAACACCGTATAGCCAAGGAAGGCGGCGGCCGTGCTGATGGTGTCCGCGCCGAAGAAGAGCGAGCCGAGCGACGTGCCCAGCATGATCGGGGTGTCGAGCAGGTGACCCTGCGTGGCGTCGAGCAGCGCGAACCAGATCGCGATGGACGACGCCCCGATGAGTCCGGCGGACATTCCTTCCCGTACGATCCGATTGCCTATCGCCATGCGCTACGTCTCCCGTGCGGTGATCGACACTGCCTCTCGACAAATGGCGCCACTGCGATAAGTGTGTGTGACAGCTGATTTCTACGCCGGACGGCACTTCGCGTTCCTCGGAAACTGCCGCGCCATGACCGTCATTCCGGATCATCCCATGAAAACCCGCATTCGTCCAGTACTTGGCAGCACCCTTGTGGCGCTCGGACCCACATTCCTTCTGCTCAGCGCCTGCTCCGGTGGCGGGGACTCGGCGGCCAAAACCAAAGCCGCCGAGCTGGCGGCGGGCCCGTCGTGCGTAAGCCGGGATACCACGCCGGTGAGTCTCGCGGTGCGTGACTTCATCAAGACGGCATCCCCGACGGCACAGCGCTACCTGAGTGCCGCCGGCACCGACTCCGCCGTTCCCGAGGACGGCTTCAAGGTGCTGCAGGACAAGGGCCCCACCTATTTCTACGGCGGCGATGACGCGGCCAAAGCGAAGATCCGCGAGAAGCTGGCGTCGGTAGGTCCGTATGCGTCGCTGTTGGTGGTGTTTCGCGGGAAGACGGAAGCCGAGAACGGAAATCGGGTGACGGTACGGCTGGGCGGCCACTACATCGGCGGTGAGCACGAGGGGAAAGTGGCGCCGGGCAAGGCCTACGAGGTGCAGTGTGACACTACAGGCTGGAAGATCGCCACCACCACTCCGGAACCCGGCGCGTGAGTGCTTCGGGCGAGCAGCGTACGCGGGAGCGGCTCGTCTCGCTCGATGTCTTTCGTGGGATGACGGTGGCCGGGATGTTGCTTGTGAACAATCCCGGCACCTGGTCGGCGATGTATCCACCGCTTGGGCATGCGAAATGGCACGGGTGGACGCCCACCGACCTGATCTTTCCATTTTTTCTGTTTATCGTGGGGATCACCACCCAGATGTCGCTGCAAGCGCGCCGGGCGCGCGGCGATGATGAACAGGCGATCGTGCGGCAGATCTTTCGCCGCGGATCGCTGATCTTTCTGTTTGGCCTAATGTTGTCGGCGTTTCCGTTTTTCACATTTACGCCGATCGCCGGTCAGCTCGATGCATCGTTTCTGGATCGGGTCATCCATCGGGTGGAGCACCTGCGCATCATGGGGGTGCTGCAGCGCATCGGCCTCGCGTATCTCGTCGGGGCGCTGCTCACGTGGCGCACGACGCTACGTCAACAGGTTGGCATCGTGTGGGTGTTGCTGCTGGGCTACTGGGCCCTGATGACGCTGGTACCCGTACCGGACACCGGCGTGGCGGGGCGTTTCGTGCTCGATCAACCCGAGCAACTGCTGTCAGCGTGGGTGGATCGCACGGTGCTCGGACTTGACCACCTGTATTCCGGCAGCAAGACGTGGGACCCCGAAGGGTTACTGAGCACGATACCGGCGATCGGTACGATGATGCTTGGAAGCTTTGCCGGACGTTGGATTGCGCAGGCTTCACGGCCGCTCACGGAGCGTCTGTCAGGGCTCTACGCGATCGGCTCAGTCGTGATGGTGCTGGGGCTGATGTGGGATTGGGTGTTTCCGATCAACAAGAGCCTGTGGACCAGCTCGTACGTGCTCTTCAGCGGCGGCATGGCGGCCGTGGCGTTGGCCACCTGCATGTGGCTGATCGATGTGTTGGGTGTGAAGCGCTGGACGTTTCCGTTCGTGGTGTACGGCATGAATCCGATGCTGGCGTTTCTGGGCTCCGGCCTCATGGCCCGCCTGATCAGCTCGATTCTCGTTTTTGATCTCGGCGGGGGGACCCGTGCCTCTGTGCAGGGGTTAACATACAAAGGGCTGTTTGCGTCGTGGCTGCCGCCCCGCGAAGCGTCGTTGGCCTACGCCCTCAGCTTCGTCGCTCTCTGGTTTCTGATTTTGCGGGCCGCGTGGAAGCGCGGGATCGTCCTCAAGGTGTGACCATGACGACCGTCCGTCCCTCTGGTGTCCGGCAGTGGTTTGCTGCGGCCCTTGTGCTCGCGCTCTCCCCGATTCAGGTGGTTGCGCCGTTCGTACCAGACGCGGCACTCTCCGCGCAGTCGCGCACCTCCACCACGCAGAGCACCGCCGCCAAGAAAAAAGCGCGCGCGCGCAGCAAGGCGCCGGCGAAGCGGACGCCCGTGGTTCCCGTGCTGCGCTTCACCACTCCACGCGATGCCTCCGCGCTGACCAGCGACCTGGGCGCGCTTCTCGGCGCTCGTACGAAGAACGGCGAGTGGGGCGTGATGGTGGTGAGTTTGTCGCGCGGCGACACGCTCTTTGCGCATCAGCCGGGGGCCAAGCTGGTGCCGGCAAGTACGATGAAGCTGTTTACGGCCGCGATCGCTCTCGACAAGTTGGGCCCCGAGCATTCGTTCAGCACCGATGTGCTGCGCACCGGTCCGGTGGAAGCGGGCGGCGTGGTACGCGGCGATCTCGTGCTGCGTGGAGACGGCGATCCCTCGTTGTCGCCGCGCTTTGTGCGCGGCGGTCCGGAAGCGCCGATGATGATGCTCGCGCGCTTCACCGCCGGTGCGGGGATCACGCGCGTGACCGGTGACCTGATGGCGGACGCCTCGGCGTTCGAATCGCGGCGGATTCCGGAGGGGTGGTTGTCGCGCTATGCAGGGGCCGGATATGCTGCCCCGTTCTCCGCGCTCTCGCTCAACGAGAACATTGTCATCGTGGGCGTCACGCCTGGTGCGAGCGGCGGCACCGCCACCGTGTTTCTCGAACCCGCCACCCGCGCGCTGACCGTTACGAATACCGTTCGGACGGTGGCCGGGGGCGCGTCGAACATTTCGGCGCATCGGGTGGGGGATCATCGGGTGGTCGTCTCGGGCTCCATCGGGGCGCGCGCCGGCACACGGAAGTATCAGCTGGTCGTGGGGGATCCGGTCACCTTCACGGCGGGCGCATTTCGTGCCGCGCTCGAGGCACAGGGGGTCACGGTTGACGGGGCGATCACGCTGGGGCGCACGCCTGACGGCGCGGTGCTGGTGACCGGGATGCCCTCGCCGCCATTGGCGCGCTTGGTGTCCGTGATGAATCGGCAGAGTATCAATCATTACGCCGAGATGCTGTGGCGCGGTGCGGCGCGCGGTACCGACAAGCGCACCGAGGGCTCCGCCGAAACCGCGTTCTCCACGCTCTCGGAGTTCCTGACGTCGCAGGTGGGGGCGTCGCCCGATGCGGTGGTGGCCACCGATGGCAGTGGCCTGTCGGTGCTCGACCGTGTCACGCCGCGCTCGCTGATCCAGCTACTGGCGTACGCGCATCAGGCGCCGTGGGGCAGCGCGTTCCACGCCTCGCTGCCAGTGGCCGGTGAATCGGAACTGCTGCGTACCCGCATGCGGGCCACGCCGGCGCAGGGTAATTTGCACGCCAAGACCGGCACCACGAACGATGTGATCGGCCTGTCAGGCTATGTGACGGCGGAGAACGGCGAGATTCTGGCGTTCGCGTTTTTGTACAACGGCAAGGACCGGTGGCACGCGCGGGAAACGATCGACGCCATGGGGCCTACCATGGCCGCCTTCACGCGCGACTGAGCGGCGTCTCGCGCGCGGCGGGCCCTACCGCCGCCGCGCGCTCCCCTGATCGTCTCGCCGCAGCGCGCGCGCGCCGCCGGTGGGCAGCGGACCACTGCGACGCGGAGCGTTCGCAGCAGGATCGAGACTCTGCGTACTCGTGCTTCGCGTGCGGATCATGCCGGCGGCGAAGCCCGCACCGCCGGTCCCCGTCACCACGGTGCCGTTGAAGCCCACGGCGAACGCGCCACCCGAGCCATCCGGCGCGCCGGACACACTCCAGAGCAGGTCGCTGGTGCCGGTGCTCATGCTGCTCCACGCGGTGCCGTTGTAGCGCAGCATGGTGCCCTGTTCGCCCGTGGCATACAGGTCGGTGCTCGAGGGGCCCCAGATCGATGTCAGTACCCGCGACGATCCGGTGCTCATGATGCTCCATCCGCTGCCGATGAAGCGGTACGCAACCCCGGTGGTGCCATTGGTGGCGGCGCCCACCGAAAAGGCCGTGTTGACGCCTCCCGACCAGCTGCCAGCCAGCGTCGCGCCGCTGGCAGAGCCCACCGCGCTCCAATTGCTGCCGTTGAACCGCAGCGAGGTGCCGTTTTCACCCGAAGCGAAGATGTCGCTGGCCGACGACCCGTGGACCGTCCAGAGTGCGCTTCCCGCCGTGGCTACGACACTCCACGACGAGCCGTTGTAGCGCAGCACCTGCCCGGAAGCCGTCGCCGCGTACACGTTCGACCCACTGGTGCCCCACAGGCTGTAGATCGTCGCGGACGACGGGACGGACATGGCACTCCACGTGGAGCCATTGAAGCGCAGCATGGTGCCATTCTCGCCCGCTGCGAACGCCTCGGTGTTGCCCGCACCCCACACGGTGTTCAGCGTCAGCGTCGTGGGAGTGGTCTGACGGGTCCAGCTGCTCCCGTTCCACCGGTAGACGAATCCGAATTCGCCGACCGCCCAGGCGTTGGTGGCCGAGGTGGTCCAGACGTCCACCAAATCGGGGGCGATGCTGAGTGTGCTCCATGTGCTGCCGCTCAGGCGTTGGACACTCCCGCGTTGCCCACCCGCCCACACGTTGCCGCTGCCGTCAATCGACGTGCTCAGCATCCGCGGCGTGTATGGGGTGGCCACCGGCGAGAGCGTCGTGCCATTGAGCTGTTGCAGCCCCACGTCGCTGACGATGTACATGCGACCGCCGTTCGCACTGCTGCCGCTGACCGCGTACAAGTCGGCGCTGCCCCCGCTGTTGACGAGCGTCCACGCACTGCCGTTGTAGCGGAGCACGGTGCCGAAGCTGCCCACCGCGACCACATCGGCCGACGTCGTCCCAGCGACCCCGTACAGCGTTTCCGTGGTCGGCGTGGCCTGCAAGGACCACACGCCGCTATTGAAGCGCAGCATCTCGCCGCCGTCGCCCACCGCGAAGGCCGTGCCGGCCGACGACCACACCCCACGCAGCGTGCGCGATGAGCCCGTGGAGGTCGTGGACCACGACGAACCGTTCCACCGCACCGCCGTCCCATTTTCGCCGACCGCGAACGCCGTACTCGTGTTCTCGAACCAGACCGATCGCAGCGTATTGGTGGTGCCCGAGTTGACCGGGCTCCAGCTGCTCCCGTTGAAGCGTACGACCACACCGTTCGCGCCCACCGCAAAGACGTTGCTTGACGAGATCGCACTCACACTCAGAAACTGCGTACCATGCGCCGCGCCGGTGGTGGCCAGCGTCCACGCGGCCCCGTTCCACCGGAACACGTCACCGAGTGTATTCACGGAAAACGCGTTCGATGCATCGATTGCATCGATCGCGATGACATCTTCGTACAGCGCGCCGCTCAACCGCGACGAGGCCCAGCTGGTGGCAAGTCGAGTGGGGGCTACGGTCACCGTGAGCGTGTCGCGCCTGCTGTTGTCTGCGACCGACGCCGCCGTGATGATCGTACTGCCCGCCGCAAGCGCCGTCACCATTCCGCCGCTGCTGACCGTCGCCACGTTGACGGCGCTCGAGCTCCAGCTGACTTGCGTGGAGACGCCGGGGTCCGCACTGACCGACGCGGAGAGCGTCGTGCTGCCGCCGACGCTGAGTGAGAGGGCCGACTGCGCGATCGCGACGGTGATGGGGCGCGGCGCCACGGAGATGCTGGCGGTGGCCTTCTTGGTGGTGTCGGCGATGGCGGCCACGGTAATCACCGCGAGTCCGTTGCCGGTAGCCGACACTATGCCAGCGAAGTTGACGCTGGCAACCGCCGGATTGCTCGATCGATAGATCACGCCCTGCGAGAGTCCGCCCTGCGCCACAACGGTCGGTGTGAGCTGTACGCTCTGCCCGGCGAAGAGTGCGGCTGCGGTGGGGACCACGTGTATGCTTGCGATGCCCCCGGGCGCGACGGTTACCGTGGCCGTGGCGCGTTTGGTGGTGTCACCGGCGGCGATGGCCGTTACGGTGGTCGTGCCGACGGTCAGCGCGGATACGTCACCGCCTCCCGATACCGAGGCGATGGCGCTGTTCCCGCTGCGCCAGATAATTGCCGTGGACGCTCCAGGGTCGGCCACCAGAGTGGCCGTGAGTCTACGCACGTCACCCTGAAACACCGTCACGGCCGTTGGAGACAGGGCGAGGCTGCGGATGGCGGGCGCCACGGTGACCGTGGCGGCCGCGCGACGCGTGGTGTCGGCCACCGAGACCACCGTCACCAAGGCAGTGCCAAACCCGGTCGCGGTAATCACACCGGTCGCCGTCACGCTGACCACGCCGGCGTTGTTCGTGCGCCACGTCACGGCTGTGCTCACACCGCTCTCGGCCTGCACGTTCGCGGTGAGTGTGCGCTCTTCATTCAATGACAGAGACAGCGCGGTCGGAGACACGGTCACCACCGGCGCATATCGCACCGTAATCAGCGACGTGGCGCGCCGCGTGGTATCGGCCTCGGCGAGCGCCGTCACGATGGCGCTGCCCACGGAGAGCGCCGATACCACACCATCACTCGACACAGTGGCGACGGCGGGGTTGCTCGAGCGCCAGACGGTGCCGCGCGCTGCGCCGGGGTCCGCGGTGAGATTGGCGGTCAGCTGTCGCGTATCGCCGGTAAAGAGGCTCGCCGCACTGGGCGAGACATCCAGGTCGCGCACAATCGGCACAATGGTCACGGTGCTGCTGGCCCGTCGCGTCGTGTCCGCGATGGACACCGCCGTGATGGTTGCTGTGCCGAGGGCCACGCCCGTGACCGTGCCGCTGAACGACACCGTCGCGACGGCGCTGTGACTGCTGCGCCATGTGACGGCGGTACTGAGCCCGGCTTCGATCGTGACTTGGGCGGTGAACGCCCGCTGCTCGCCCGCCCCGAGGGACGCCGTCGCCGGCGAGACGGCAACCACGCGTGCCGGGAGCACCCGCACGCTCGCCGAATCGCGCACGCGTGCGTCGGCAGTGGCCGTGGCGCGAAGGAACGTCGTGCCCACACCGACCGCCGTGATGGCGCCGGTGGCGGATACACTTACTATCGCGGCGTTGTCACTCGACCACGTCAGCGTGCTGGCCTGTGTAGAGTCCACATCGATAGTCGCCGCGAGGGCGCCGGCGTCGCCGACCCACAGGGTGGTCGCGTTGGGGGTGATGCTTACACGACGCGCCGGAGCCACGGTGACTTGCGCGGTCGCCGTCACGCGCGGATCGCCCACGGCCGTCACCCGGACCACGGTGGCACCCGGCCCGACGCCGGTGACGAGCCCCTGCGAATTGACGGTAGCAACGGCCGGGTTCTCCGCCTGCCAGCGCAGGTCGAGCAGCGCGCCTTGGTCGGCGTCCAGCGACGTGGTGAACGACAGCTGATCTCCGGCACGCAGCGCGAGGGAGAGTGGCGCGATCGTGATGGTGCGCACGCCGAGCACTTGCACCGTGAGCTCCTGCACAAAGCCGGCCGTCGCGGCGCGGATGATGGTGCGGCCGGGCGCGCGTGCCGTGACTACTGCGGTGTTTCCCCCGCCCGACACATCGGCGACGGTGATGTCGCTGCTGGTCCACGACACGGCGCTTCCGGGTATCAACCGACCGTTCGCATCGCGGACGTTGGCCGTCACCGTTTCGGAGGCACCAACGGCGGTGAGCGCCATCGACCCGGTAGAGAGATCAAGGCGAGCGGGGGCGCCTGCCGAGCCGCCGCCACCGCCGGAGCCGGAACCAGTGACCGAGTCTCCGCCGCCAGCGCAGCCAGCCATGAGCAGAACGAGGGTCAGCCACGCCGTAACATGGCGCAGCGGGAATGAGGCAGTCGAGCACATGAGATGGGACATAGCGGCAGCGCACACCAGCAAGAGGGCCAGGGTGCTGCGCGGCCGGGTTGGTCAGTCAGCACCCCCAATCATCCAGTTCTCTTGCTGGACGACCGAGGTGCGGACGAGGCACGCAAAGCTGACAACTTCTGCTACCGGCGTTACAGCAGCGGCCCCACTGTCACGTGGCGGCCGACGGTCGCACGGCCTGACAACTTTAGCGCGCGCTGCGGCGGCGCTGGCGGGCTGCTCCGGACGGCGGCGGGGGCCGACGGCCCCACCGTTGGTCCGTTGCGCGCGCGCCCGCTGAGGGCTCCAGGTTGCCCGGTGTGACAGGTGCGAATCCGCGAAGCATGGCTGCTGCCGCACCGTGCGATCCGGCCAGCACGGTGGTGTTGAACCCCACCGCAAAGCCGCCACCCAGACCATCCGGTGACCCCGATACGCTCCAGAGCAGATCCGACGTGCCCGTGGGGATGGTAGACCACGTGTTGCCGTTAAAACGCAGCAGCGTGCCCTCGTCGCCCGTGACGTACAAGTCGAAGAGGCTCGGCCCCCAGATGTTGGTGAGTAGGCGCGATGAGCCCACCTGCAGCGACGACCAGCTGCTGCCGTTGTAGCCGAACGCCACGCCGGTGGTCCCGAGCGCGTCCGCGCCGACGGTGCGCACCATGGTCGGACCCGCGGCCCACAACCCCGCGAGCGTGCCCGACACCGGCGACGGCAGCGGACTCCAGGTCGACCCGTTGAAGCGCTGCACGGTGCCGTTCTCACCTGCGGCGTACACATCGTTCGCGGCCGAGCCGTAGACCGCCCACAATGCGCTGGTGCTCGTGGTCACCACGCTCCACGTGGTCCCGGTGAAACGGAGCACTTCGCCGCTCCGGGTGGTGGCGTACACGTTGTTGGCCGCGGTGCCCCACATCGCGTACACGGAACTCGTGCTGGGAAATGCCATGGTGGACCACGTACTCCCGTTCCAGCGCAGCATGGTGCCGGCTTCGCCGGCGGCGAAGGCGTCGGTGGCGCTCACGGCCCACACCGTATTGAGCGAGGCGGTAGTGGGCGTGGGCTGACGCGTCCACGCGCTGCCATTCCAGCGATACACGAAGCCGAATTCGCCCACAGCGAAGGCGTTGTTCGCCGACGTGGTCCACACGTCCAGCAGATCGGGTGCCAGGTTGAGCGTTTCCCATGTTGGGGCCGCGCTCCGCAGCACCGCGCCCCGCTGCCCGGTGGCCCACACGGTGCCAGCGGCGGTGAGCGAGACGCCAAACGTGCGCGGCGTGTATGGCGTGGTCACCAGCGTGATGGTGCTCCCGTCGAGCTGCGCCACGCCGCCGTCTCCTACCAGAAATCGCCGACCGCTGTTGGCCGCCGACCCGGTGATGCCGAAGAAGCTCCCGTCGAATCCGCCGGCGCCGAGCACGGTCCAGTTCGTGCCGTCCCAGGCGAGCGCTGTACCCTGCGTACCGACCGCGACGACATTGCTGGCACTCACTCCGTGGACGCCGTAAAGCGTCTCCGAACTCGGCACCGCCACGCGCCCCCACACGCTGCCGATCCGTCGCAGCACCTCAGCGTTGGCGCCCACCACGTAGACCACATTGTCACCCGCCCAGATCGCGTTGAGTGTCTCGGTGGAGCCGACGGATTCCGTGTTCCACGTGCTCCCGGCGAGGCGTCGTACGGTACCGTTTGCGCCGGCCGCCCAGGCACTCGTCGCGCTCTCCACGTAGACGGCAAACAGGTCGCGGGTTGTGCCCGACGACATGGCCGACCACGCGGTGCCATTCCAGCGCGCGATCACACCGCCACGCCCGACGGCAAGCACGTTGTTGGCCGCTTCGGCATGAATGGCGGTGAACGCGGTGTTGTAGGTCACGCCGGCCAGCGTCAGCGTCCACACAGTCCCGTTCCAGCGGTAGATGTCGCCGAATACGTTGATCGCGAATGCCGAGCTGTTCGTGAGCGCGGCGACGGAGATGACGTCTTCGTACAGCGCACCATTCAGGCGCGAAGGCGTCCAGGTGGTCGCGAGTCGCTGCACCACGGTGACGATCACACTGTCCCGCTTGCTGGCATCGGCCACCGCAATCGCCGTGATCAGCGCATTGCCGGTCGTAATGCCGGCAATCACCCCCTGCGCATTGATCGTGGCTACGGCGGGATTGCTTGACATCCACGTGACCGCCGTGGAGACGCCCGGGTCGGCACTCACGATGGCGGTCAATGTGGCGCTGGTGCCGGGATTGACGGAGAGACCGCGATCGGGAATCACCACCGTGATCGGTCGTGTGATCACCGTGACGTTGCTTACCGCACGCCGCGTGGTATCGGCGGTGGACAGCGCGGTGATGGTGCTCGTGCCAAGCGCCACGGCAGTGATCTGCCCAGTAGCGCTGACGGTGGCGACCGCCGGGTTGCTTGACCGCCACATGAGCGCCTGGCTGGCGCCGGCATCAGCCGTGACCGTTGGGGTCAGCTGTTGCGTACCGTTGATGAACATCGAGACCGTGGTCGGATTTACGGCCACTGCGCGCACCACGGGCACCACGTTCACCGTACTACTGCTCTGCAACGTGGTGTCGGCCGTAGCGATCGCGGTGATCGTGGCGGCACCGATCGCCACGCCGGTCACGACCCCTGCCTGCGACACAGTGGCGATAGTGGCCGCACTGGTACGCCACGTCACGGTGGTGGGTTGCCCGTCGTCGATTTGCACCGTCGCCACGAGCGTCCGCGTCTGCGCGGTGCCCAGACTCACGGTGGTCGGCGCGATGGTGACCGCCCGCACGGCCCGCACCGTGAAGGACGCCGTCCCGCTCACGCGGCTGTCGGCGATTGAGGTGGCGCGCACTGTGGCCATTCCAACGGCGACCGCGCGGACTACCCCGCTCCCCGACACGGTGGCGACGGTGGGCGCCTCAGAGCTCCACGTCACACCGGTGCCCGCGCCATTGATGGCATCGACCACGGCCGAGAGGGTCTGTGTTTCGTCAACCCGCAGTGCGGCCGTGGACGGCGTCACGGTAACGCTCCGCACCGCCGGGACCAGCGGCGGTGGTGGGGCCACCGTATCGCCCCCGCCGCTGCATGCGGCCAGCAGAAAAACTGCGAGAACACCGAGCCGCTGCGGGCGTGGGATGAACACAGAGAAAACCAGAAAAGGGAAAGTGGCCGACTACCGTTTGGCGGCTGCACGCACCGCCGCGAACTCCTGCGTCACGTTCCGCGGGGCGGTCATGGCCGATGGATCGAGTATTGCGTCCAGCTGCTCGCGGGTCATGAGCTCGCGCTCGAGCACCAGCTCGAACACACCACGCCCGCTGGCGAGCGCTTCGCGGGCAACGTCGGTGGCGGTCTCGTAGCCAATCACCGGCACCAACGCAGTGACGATGCCGATGGAATGCTCTACGAAATGGCGCATGCGGTCTTCGTTTGCCGTGATCCCGGTCACGCATCGCTCACGAAGTACCGCGCACGCGTTCCGCATCATATCCAATCCGCGCAGCAACCGGTACGCAATCACCGGTTCAAAGGCGTTCAGCTGCAGCTGCCCCGCCTCCGCCGCCATCGTCACCGTCACGTCGCCGCCGATCACTTCGAAGCACACTTGGTTCACGACTTCCGGAATGACGGGATTGACCTTCCCCGGCATAATCGACGATCCCGGCTGCATGGCCGGTAGATTGATCTCGCCGAATCCGGCACGCGGCCCCGACGACAGCAGGCGCAGATCGTTACAGATCTTGGAGAGCTTGGTCGCGGTGCGCTTCATCACGCCCGAAACGAGGACGAACGCGCCCGTGTCGCTGGTGGCCTCCACGAGATCGGGCGCGGTGATCACCGGTACTTCGGAGACGATCGTGAGGTGTTTGGCCGCGAGATCGGCGTAGCCCGGCGGGGCATTGATGCCCGTACCGATGGCGGTTGCCCCGAGGTTGATCTCCCGGATGAGCGACTGCGCGTCGGCAAGGCGTTCCACGTCCTCACGGAGCGTATTGGCGAAGGCGTTGAACTCCTGACCCAGCGTCATCGGCACGGCGTCCTGCATTTGCGTACGCCCCATCTTGAGCATCGCAGCAAACTCGGTGCCCTTCTCGCCGAAGGCCTCGGCCAGCAGCGCGAGTTCTGCGCGGAACACCCCGAGGCTCTTGAACAGTGCCACACGGACCGCCGTGGGATACACGTCGTTGGTGCTCTGACTGAGGTTGACGTGATCATTGGGGGAGATCATGTCGTAGCGGCCGCGCGGCTGGTGCAGCAGTTCGAGGGCGCGATTCGCGATCACTTCGTTGGCGTTCATGTTGGTGGAGGTGCCCGCGCCGCCTTGAATCATGTCCACCAGAAAGTGCTCGTGATGGCGACCCGCGCGTATTTCCCGTGCGGCCCGGACGATCACATCGGCCTCAGTGGAGCCGAGCAGTCCCAGGTCTTGATTGGTCAGGGTGGCCGCTTCCTTGACCGCCGCCAGAGCCTCGATCAGCACCGGGAATTCGCGCAGGGGAATGCCGGTGATCGGGAAATTCTCCAGCGCGCGCAGCGTTTGAATCCCGTAGAGCGCCTCGTAGGGCACCTCACGCTCGCCAAGCAGGTCGTGTTCGGTGCGGGTGCGATGCCCGCCGAAGCCAAGGGTGCGCCCGCGACCTACGAGGGTGGCGTCGGCGCGGCGCAGCCGCTGGGAGATGGCCCGCGCGGCGCGTGCCACGAGGGCGGCGTACAGCTGTGGCGCCTCGCGGGTGATGTCATCGAGTTGCGTACGCGTGAGCACCATCGCCAGCCCGGGCATGATCGCGCGCGCCGTCGTGCCATGGGCCGAGTCGTCGAGGAGCAGTCCTTCACCGACCGCTTCGCCCGCGCCCAGTGTCACCAATCGGGTGGATCGCCCGTCGGAGGACTTTTCGATCGCCACGGCGCCGCTGATCAGAATGGCGAACCGTCGACGAGGGTCGCCTTCAGTGAAAAATGCCTCGTCGGGAACGAGGGGGAACGGGGTCACGTGGCGGGCGAGTTTCCAGAGGTGTGCGTCGGAAAAATCCTCGAGAAACGAGGTTTCGCGCAGGAGATCGGCAATTTCGGCCGGAGTGGTCATAGAGGAGTTCGGGGTGGGAACCGGATGACGGATACTGGCGGAGAAACGCCACACTCGCCACCGGCCTGACGAAGTGATATCGTGGGCAGTCTGTGCGGGTCCGGGGGGTGTGCAGCGCGCACCACCTCCTGTGGCCTTGTAGTGTCGTGACCGCCGTCCCTGTTCCGGAGTGTTTCATGACCGTGTCCCGTCGTGAGTTCCTTGAGCGGTCCGCTGCCCTCGCGGCGGCTGGTTTCGTGCCCCGCCTCTTGGAGGCCGAGACGCCGGCGCATGCCATCGGGGCCCCGGCCATCGGGGCCCTGCGCGCCCGACCCACGGTGGTGTCGTCGTCGAACGGCATTCGCGGGGTCCGGATCGCGTACGACCAGATCGTCGCCGGCCAGGACCCGCTCGACGCGGTGATTGCCGGGGTGAACGTGGTGGAGCTCGACCCGAGGGATCAGTCGGTGGGGCTGGGCGGCCTGCCCAATGAAGAGGGCGTCGTGCAACTCGACGCGTCCTGCATGCACGGACCCACGCGGCGGGCAGGGTCGGTGGCGTGCATCGAAGGGATTGCCACCCCGAGCCTGGTGGCCAAGGCGGTGATGGACTACACCGACCACGTGATGCTGGTGGGTGAAGGGGCAGGGCGTTTTGCCAAGGCCATGGGCTTTACCACCCAGAATCTGCTCACCGAGCAGTCGCGGCAGGATTGGATGCGCTGGAAGTCCCGTCTCAATGCCAACGACGCGTGGCTGGATCACAACGACGACCTGCAGATCAAATTCACCACCGGCACGATCAACATGAACGCCGTCACGGCGGCGGGCGATCTGGCCTCGGTGACGACCACCAGCGGTATGGCCTGGAAAATCCCGGGGCGGATCGGTGACTCGCCGGTGATCGGCGCCGGCCAGTATTGCGACAACCTGGTGGGCGCGGTCGGCAGCACGGGGCGGGGCGAGGCGAACATCAAGACGTGTGCGTCGTTCCTGGCAATTGAGTTCATGCGCCAAGGGCTGGCGCCGCAGCAGGCGCTGCTCAAAACGCTGGAGCGGGTGGTCGCGATGACGGAATCCCGCCTGTTGGGCCCTAACGGCCGGCCGAAGTTCGACCTGGAGTTCTACGCGGTCGCCAAAGACGGTCGTCACGCGGGTGCCACGTTGTACTCGGGCGGCAAGTACGCCGTGTGCGACGAGCGCGGGGCTCGGCTGGAAGACGCGGCCTTCCTGTTCCGGCGGGCCGACCCGCGCTGACGGCGGTGGCCCTGCCGACGGGCCCGTCGGAGGGGCGGAATGCGTTATCTTGTAGGGATGTCCGAAACCGTCATCCCGACTCCGTACGAGCCCGCGACCATCGAGCCCAAGTGGCAAACCCGCTGGGCTGAGCGTGGCACCAACGAGGCGCGCCTCGATACCGCCGAGCGACCGTTTTACTCGCTCATGATGTTCCCCTATCCGTCGGCCGAAGGGCTGCACGTGGGGAACCTCTTTGCCTTCACCGGCAGCGACATCTCGGCGCGCTTCCATCGCTTGCTGGGATACGACGTGTTCCAGCCGTTGGGTTACGACGCGTTCGGTATCCACTCGGAAAATTACGCGCTCAAGATGGGCGCGCACCCGATGGAGCTCACGCCAAAGAACGTGGCCAACTTCCAGCGTCAACTGGAACGGGCCGGGTTGATGGTGGACTGGCGCCAGAAGCTGGATACCTCGCGTCCCGAGTACTACAAGTGGACGCAGTGGGTGTTCCTGCAACTGCACAAGCAGGGACTGGCGTACAAGAAGGCCGCTGCGGTGAATTGGTGTCCCTCGTGCAAGACGGTGCTCGCGAACGAGCAGGTGGAGGGCGGCACCTGCGAGCGGTGTGGCACGACCGTCGAGCAGCGCTTTCTCGAACAGTGGTTCTTCCGCACGTCGGCGTACGCCGAACGGCTACTGAATAACCTCGATTGGCTCGACTGGTCGCCGGTCACGAAACAGGCGCAGCGTAACTGGATCGGTCGGTCGGAAGGTGCGCAACTGTCGTTCCGTGTGTCGGGACACGATGAGGCGGTGCGCGTGTTCACCACGCGCCCGGACACGATTTTCGGCGCTACGTATCTGGTGCTCGCCCCCGAGCATCCGCTGGTTGCCGCGCTCACCACCGACGCGCAGCGCGAGGCGGTGCGGGAGTATCGGGACACCACCACAAAGCAGGACCTGATCACGCGCAAGAGCAGTAAGGAGAAGACCGGTGTCTTTACCGGCGCGACCGCCACCAATCCGGCCACCGGCGCGCAAATCCCCATCTGGATTGCCGACTACGTGCTCATGGAGTACGGAACCGGCGCGATCATGGCCGTGCCGGGGCATGACGAGCGCGACTTCGAGTTCGCGCAGCGGTTCAAGTTGCCGATCGTGCGCGTGGTGGCTGGGCCCGACGATGTGGCCGACACACCGCTCGGTGACGCGGCGTACACCGACGATGCGCAGGGTCGGTTGGTGAACTCCGGCGCGTTTGATGGACTCGCGGTGTCTGAGGCGAAGCGCCGGGTCACCGCGTGGCTCGCCGAGGGCGGGCATGGCACTGCGGTGACCAACTTCCGGTTGTACGATTGGTGTATTTCGCGCCAGCGCTACTGGGGGCCGCCCATTCCCATCATCTACTGCGACGAGTGCGGCACCGTGCCCGTGCCTGAGTCGCAGTTGCCGGTGGAGCTGCCGTTCATTCCCGACTTCAAACCCGACGACTCCGGCATTTCGCCGCTCGCGCGGCATGAAGAATGGTATCGCGTGCCGTGTCCCACGTGCGGCAAACCGGCCCGTCGTGAAACCGATGTGTCGGACACGTTTCTCGATAGCGCGTGGTATTTTCTGCGCTATCCCAGCGCTCAGCACACCGAGGTGGCGTTCGATCCGGCGCGCACCAGAAAGTGGCTGCCGGTGGATTCGTACATCGGTGGCAATGAGCACGCGGTGCTGCACCTGTTGTACTCGCGGTTCGTGACCATGGTCATGAAGGACGCGGGGCACATCGACTTCGAGGAGCCGTTCACGCGGTTCCGCGCGCACGGCATGATCATCCGTGACGGCGCCAAGATGTCGAAGTCGAAAGGGAATGTGATCAACCCCGATGTGTACATGGACGAGTGGGGGACCGACGCGTTCCGTATGTATCTCATGTTCCTCGGTCCGTACGAAGAGGGCGGCGACTTCCGCGATCAGGGCATCAGCGGTGTGCGGCGCTTCCTCGACCGGCTATGGGCCTCGGTGCGTGATGTGAGCAGCGAGGGAACCCCCGACGCCGATGTCATGCGCAAGCTGCATCGCACCATCAGGAAAGTCGGTGAGGACTCGGCGGCGTTGAGCTACAACACGGCGATCGCGGCGATGATGGAGTACATGAATACCGTGCGCCGGAGTGAACGCACGCCGCACCGCGACGAACTCTTGCCGCTGGTGCAGCTAACGGCGCCCTATGCGCCGCATCTGGCGGAAGAATGCTGGGAGCAGCTCGGTCATCACACCAGTGTGTTCGACGGCGGCTGGCCGGCGTTCGATCCCGCCCTGCTGGTGGAGGAGACGGTGGATCTGGTGGTGCAGGTCAACGGCAAGTTGCGCGGGAAACTGACCGTGCCGATCGACGTGACGCAGGAGGCGGCCATGGCGTTGGCGATGGCGGACGCCGGCATTGCGAAGCACGTCACAGGCGAGCCGAAAAAGGTGATCTTTGTGCCGAAGCGCCTGTTGAACATTGTGGTGTAACTCCACCCTTTTGGTGTCGTCATGAACGTGTCGCTGCTCATCGCCGTCGTCAGTCTGACGCTGCAGTTCTCGACGACGGCGGCGATGTCCGTGATCGCCCGGGCGCCGGGGTGGCAGCGTGTCCGCTGGTTTGCCTTGGTAGCGTTTTCGGCGGGGCTCTACAGCGTGGTGGACGCGCTCGCGATGACCGAGGTGGCCCACGACACGCAATGGGTGCCGCGACTGAATATCCTGCTGGCGACGATCCACATGGCCGCCTGGGTCGCCTACACGTATTCCGATAGCGAAGGCCGTTGGCGGTCGCTGTCTCTGTGGGTCCGCGCGGTGCTGCTTGGCGGCGTGGCGTTCGTTGCGGCGGTGAGCTTGCTCGGGGTCGGCTTGGAGAGCCAACGCGTCCTGCTCGAGGTGCCCAGCCTCGGAGTGCAGCGGCCGATCTCGCGGTTGAGTACCATCGGACGGGTGGCAGCGATCATCCCGTTGGCGTTCCTGGTGTTCAGCGCAATAGGCCATGTGCGTCGGGCGCGACGCGGTGAGGCTGGCGCCGTCGGGGTCGTGATCGGGTTCGTGCTGTTCACGGTGTGTGCCGTCGAGGAAGTATTGGTTGCCGCCGGCGTCGTACAGTTCATTTTTCTCGGTGATCTCGGCTACATCTTCGTCACCATTCCGGTCACGTTGCAACTGCTACAGCGTTTCACGCGGGACGCGGCGCGTTTAGACACTCTCTCCACCGTGCTCGCGGACGAAGTGGAACGTCGCACGGCAGAACGCGATGAGGCGCGTGTGCACCTCGTAGAGCAGCAGCGGTTGGCAGCGCTCGGCAGGTTAGCGGCCGGTGTGGGACACGAAATCAACAATCCCCTGCAGTACTTGCGGTTCAGCCTCGAAGAAATTCGTGACCAGCTCTCGCCGCCATTGACCATGGCCGCCATCCCGGCGCCGGTGCAGGAAGCAATCGAGCACGCGTTCGACGGCGTGGATCGTATTCGCCGCGTGGTGGACGGGTTACGCACCTACGCACGGCCGGCCGATGCCATGGACGTGCTGGAGGTCAATGATCTGGTGGAGACGGCACTCCGGCTTGGTACGCCCCAATGGAAACACGCCATCACCGTGGCGTACCAACCGGGAGTGGTCGCTCGCGTGCGGGGAGACGAAGGAAAATTGGTGCAGGTGATTCTCAATCCGCTGATCAATGCTGCTCAGTCCATGCAATACGCGGGCGGCAGCAGCGGAGGCGGTGCGGCGCCCCTGCTGCAGATCACCACGCAGATGGCCATGGATGGGTGGGTGGAAATCCTGATCCGCGACTCGGGGCCTGGATTCTCGCCTGAGGTTTTGGGCCGACTGGGTGAGCCCTACGTGACCACCAAAGCCATTTACGGTGGAACCGGACTCGGACTGTTCGTGTCACGCGGTATGGTGGAGGCGCATGGTGGGCTGCTGGTATTTGGCAACCACCCCGGTGGTGGCGCTGAGGTCATCATCCGGCTGCCGTCGGCGGCGAAGGCGCGCACCGGCTCCACCCCCGCCGTCCCCTGTGCGGTGCTGACCAAACCCGCCAGGCTGCCGGCACTGCGCGTGCTCTTGGTAGAGGACGATCCTGCTACTCTCACGGCGCTCAGCCGTGGCTTGGAAGGTGAGGGAGTGACCGTGTTCGGAGTGCCCGACGGACGGGCGGCCTTGGCATGGCTGGCGTCCAACACGCCCGACGTGGTGGTCACCGACCTCATGATGCCCGTGATGTCGGGGGTGCAGTTTGCCGCGCGGCTCGCACAACAGTACCCGGCACTCCGGGCCCGGTTGGTCGTGATCACCGGCGGCGCTGCCACGGCGGAGGCCGAAGACTTGCTCCGGGATTCCTCCGTTCTGGTATTAGCGAAGCCGATCGGGCGCCAGGACTTCGCGGCGCAACTGCGCACGCGGGCGGCGGGACTTCCAGCCTCTCGGTAACGCGGCGGGGCCACCGCCCTCCGGCGGCGACCCACACCGCTGGTGCTCGTCCGGCAATGGCAACGGAACGGCTCCCGCGCACGTAATTGCTAACTAGCAAGAGTCGCGCAACCTGCGCGACCGAAGCGCCTCCGGCGCTCCCCTGTTCCGTTCCGTTCGCCCCTGCGAATGCAAGCCAATGATCCACTGCCGCGCGCCTCGCGCCGGCCTGCTCGATATCCGGCCGTTGTGACAAGCCTATTGCTCCTGACGGCGCTCACCGCCTGTAAAGACGCGCCCCGTCCTCCACGGCCGGCCCCCGTTGTCTCGGCGGAGGTTGTCACGAAGGGGCCGTTGCCATACATCGTGACCGCCAATGGCGAGGTGGAAGCAAACCGGACCGTGGCGGTGCAATCGCTGGTGTCGGGCATGCTGACCCGCGTGGCGTTCGCCGAGGGTGACGAGGTGTCGCAGGGGCAGCTGCTATTCCAGATCGACGCCCGGCCGTTTCAGGCCGAGGTGGATCGCGTGCAAGGGACGTTGGCCCGGGATGAGGCCACGTTGGCGCGGGCTCGCGCCGATTCCGCACGATTTGCGGGGCTGGCCAGTGATGGGTACGTCACCAGACAGCAGCTTGATCAGACCTTTGCCGAAGTGACATCGTTGGCGGCGACGGTGGCGGCCGATCGAGCGTCGCTGCAGCGGGCGCAGTTCGATTTGGAGAACACGACCGTTCGGGCGTCGATCTCCGGGCGTACCGGTCAGCTGGCCATTCAGGCGGGCAATCTCGTGCGGGCACAGGCTGATCCGCCGCTCGTGACCATCAACGAAGTCCGTCCGGTGCTGGTGCGTTTCAGTGTGCCCGAGCGCGACTTCGAGGAAATGCGTCGGCGCGCCGGCCTTGATAAGGCGCTCGAAGTCACCGTGACGCCGAATGTCGGCGATACGGCGCGCCGCATGGTCGGCGCGCTTTCGTTCGTGGACAACGTGGTCAATCGTGCAACGGGTTCGGTGCTGCTGAAAGCGCGCGTCCCGAATAACGATCGGCTGCTCTGGCCGGGGCAGTTTGTCACGGCCGCCATGCAGCTGAGTATTGATGCTGACGCGATCACGGTTCCGTCGCAGGCGGTGGTCACGAATGCGTCGGGCAGTTTTGTGTACGTGGTGGAGAACGGGACCGCGCGCCGGATGCCGGTCAAGGTCGGGCGTGCCTCAGGCACGATGGTCAAGCTGGACAGCGGGCTGGTTGGTGGCGAGCAGGTGGTGGTAGAGGGGCAAAGCCGATTGAGTGACGGCGCCAAGATCGAAATTCGTGGCGCGATCGCGCCCAGCGCACCCGGGGGAGTACGGTGAAT
>Ga0105045_10000490_pt1 | contig 28917 bp, 21 predicted proteins | sample MAT02_FD_78089 | JGI IMG/M metagenome (GOLD analysis project Ga0105045, IMG submission 78089) | Freshwater microbial communities from Lake Fryxell liftoff mats and glacier meltwater in Antarctica - MAT-02 (megahit assembly) | ecosystem: Environmental > Aquatic > Freshwater > Ice > Liftoff... | reverse complement strand
TATCTGCTCGCCCACCAGTACACTGGCGACATCCGGTTTGACATCATCAGCATTGTTACTGGCCCAGAACAAGAAATTGTGCATTTTGAGGATGCGTTTTAGCGATTCCCTCATGGTGGGCGATTGGCCCCCAAGGCCGGCCCGGCTTTGGGGGGCAAAGCAGCCACCGCTCCGCGCAAAGGGAAGCATAAAAATTAGTATCAACAAAAAACCCTTGCTGCGGTCGGCGGCAAAGGTTTTTTGTGAACTGGCGGGCTGATTTAGCCCAAATATTCGGCCAGTTGCCCGGCTTTGGACGATTGGCGCAATTTTTTGAGGGCCTTTTCCTTGATCTGGCGTACTCGCTCGCGGGTAGTGCCCATGATCTCCCCGATTTGATCCAAAGTCATGGGCGACTCGATGGCAATCCCAAAGAACAAACGGAGGATTTTCTTCTCACGCTCACTTAAGATCGACAGGGCGCGGTCAGTTTCAATGCTCAACGATTCAATGTATTCTACCTGCTTGTCAGTACTGGCAATGGTATCATCGGCCATCACGTCGAGCAGTGATCCGCCGTCTTCGTTGTCGAAGGGGGCGTCAACCGATACTTGGCGGACCGAAGTGGTCATAATGCCTTTAATTTCTTTGAGTTCCATGTCCAAAATTTCGGCCAGTTCCTCCGGGGTTGGTTCGCGTTCAAAATGCTGCTCCCATTCGCCGGTCGCGGTTTTGAGTTTGTTCAGGGCATTGGTCTTGTTGGCGGGGAGGCGCACTATCCGCCCGTTTTCAGCAATGGCCTGCATGATCGACTGCCTGATCCACCATACCGCATAGGAGATGAACTTAAATCCCCTGGTCTCGTCAAATTTTTGGGCCGCTTTGATCAGCCCGAGATTGCCTTCGTTGATGAGGTCGTTGAGCGGCATGTGGCCGTTCTGGTATTGTTTAGCCACCGAGACCACAAAGCGGAGGTTGGCCTTGGTCAACTTGTCCAAGGCTTGTTTGTCGCCTGAGCGGATCCTGCGGGCCAACTCCACTTCTTCGTCGACGCTCAGCATCTCAATCCGGCTAATTTCGGTGAAATACTTTTCCAGCGTGGCACTCTCCCGACGGTCGGTAATAGTGTTGGTGATCTTTAATTGGCGCATCGTAGAATACTTGTTTTATAAGAACTTGTTTTTGAATATTTTATTTCATGCGGGGCACAAAATGGCAAAGGTTGTACTTGGCTGTGTTTTTTTACCTTTGTTCAAAAAGGTGCGTTGATTGCGGCCGCAAAATTACAAAATGTACCCCATACAATTCAAGTAATATTAAAAAAAAATAGTTCCAATTGCCAATTGTTTTTGGACTTCCGGTTGCTTATCGTCTATTACGTTGCTCTCTGCCCAGACCATTCGGTTTATTTATCGGTAAACTCGCGGATAATTAGGACGGAGGGAGTTTCGGCAGCCCAATCTCCGTCTGACTCGGAGACCAGCTCCCACCCGGTGAGGCTGACCAACAACAAATCAAATTCAATTGGCGAAATTGTTTGCAAATCAGGGTTCACATCGAGATGAATTGAACTTGATTGAAAAAAGTTGTTTTGCGAAGGCATTTTTTCTACTAAACGTGCAAAATCCAAAATTGTTAGGTTCACCGCCGTATTTTCCGCAAACCGCTGGGCATATTGGAGCAAGAACAAATCCGACTCTTGTTTGATCAAGACCAACATCCGGTCCAACGTTTCAAAATCGCGCTCGATGAACACGCCCACATCGGCGTGGATCTCTCGCAAGAAGCTTTGGACCAGTCCCCCGGTTTTGACCGCCGAAAACAGGGACTTGGCCCCACCGACCAAGAGCAGGTTGAAATTTCCCTCTTCCATGGTGTCTTTCACTTCCCAAAACACGTCGTCCGAGGCGCGGTACTTGGTTGTCAGCGAGAAGCCCAGTTCGTCGGCGGTTTCTTGGATCGGATCGAAACTTTCTTGTTCAAACAACTGCGCGTCAAAGGGGTTCACTTGCGAGTTGGGGGTGATGTGCAGGGCAGTAACGGCAAAATTTTGGGCAGTTTTGAGGCCCATTTGAGTAGCCAGGGCCAGTAATACCCCCCCCATTTTGGGTTGGCCGAAGGAAATGAGCACCCGGTACACATTGGGCTGAAAGAGGGGCGGCGAACTGGCCAATGGGTTGGAGGGCATGGTGGGAGTGGGCTGTAGCTGGTCGGACACATACTCGATCAGATCCAGGGCGGGGCCGGTCATTACCGTGGTGCCGATGGCCATCAGTACCATCATGGCAAATACTTCGGGCGACAAAACGCCCAAATCAAAACCGATGTTGAGCACCACCAGCTCCATCAGCCCGCGCGTATTCATGAGCGCCCCGATGGTCAGGCTGTCTTTCCACGATTGGCCCACGATGCGCGCCGCCACCGTACTGCCCACAAACTTCCCCGTGACGGCCACCAAAATGATCAGGCCACAGACCAGCCACAGTTGGCTGGTGTTGAGCAGGCCGATCTGGGTGCGCAACCCAGTGATCACAAAAAACAGGGGGAGCAACATTACCATGCTCACGTCTTCAATTTTTTCGGCCAAAATTTCCTTGAAGCGCAAGTTTTGGGGAATGATGGCCCCGGCTAGAAATGCGCCAAAAAGTGCATGGATTCCGATTATTTCGGCAATAAAGGCGGAAATGAGCAACAATAAAAAAATAAAAGCGATAACCGTTTTATTAAAACTTTCTTTGGAAGCATACACCCCGGCCAGTTTGACCAAAAAGGGGCGCACCACATAGATCATGAGCGAAACATAGGCGGCCGAAAGGGCAATGACAAACAGGGCGTTGGCGGCGGTCCCGGCCTTAACTATGGCAATTACCGCCGCCAGCAGGCACCACGCCGTGATGTCGTCGGCGGCGGCACAGGTGATGACCATTGCCCCAATGGTGGTTTTGGTCATGCCGCGCTCCTGTACGATGCGGGCCAGCACCGGAAACGCCGTGATGCTCATGGCAATGCCCATGAACAAGCCAAAAGCTAGAAATGAAACATCGGCGGGGGCAAATTCCCGGTAAAGATAATAGGCCAGGCCCACACCCAGAAAATATGGGAACAATATACTGGCGTGGCTAATGATGACTGCCGCTTGGGCTTGCTTGCGCAGGATGGTCACGTCGAGTTCCATGCCGATGATGAACATAAACAAGATCAAGCCCAACTGGCTCAAAGCCTGTAAGTTGCCCAAAGAATTTTGGGGGAACAAAAAAAGTGAGATGTCGGGAAAGAAAATCCCGACCAGCGATGGGCCGAGGATAATCCCAGCCAATATTTCGCCAATAACTGTTGGCTGGCCCAGCCGAGTGGCCAAAATACCCATCAAACGGGCAAAAAACACAATAACCACAATCTGCAAGATGAGCAAGGCTACCGGATGGTGCAGGTTGTACGATAAATCGGCCAAGAAACCCTGCCAGAGATTGCCCCCTGCCATTTCCGGTATTGGGTTGGGGATTGATTTGCGTCCTTCCAACAAAGCGCCCTGCTGGAAAACATACCAGATCAATAACGTGAAAACAACTACCGCCAATAAATAGAAAATCAAATTTTTGCGCATATCAATCTGTGGGGATTCGTTTAGTTGTTTTAAGGGTTGGAATGGGCCAACATCTTACTTTAGCTGGGATATTATTTGGTGGGTTCTGATGTTTGATCCTTGCTTATCCGCTAACCCAATCCAAATGTAGGCATAAGCATAGCGAACTAGGGCGACAATCGACCTAAAGCGATGTAATTTTATCCATCCATTGATCCAAAATCAAATGTTGGGCAATCGCTGACATTTGATCGGCGGGCCAGTTAGCCCATGCTCCAAGCGACTAGGTCAGTCTTCACCCAACTCTTTGTTGAACAGGTTGGGGGCCACCGGGCGCGGCATTTCACCGGGGTTGAGCCAGCCCGAAGCCCGGGCCACCGCCAAGTTGCCGTGCTTTTGCTTGAGCTGGTCGATGGCCTGATAGAGCTTGGCTTGTTTGGCGGTATCTTCAAACAAATTGGCTTGGGGCTTGGCGTGGATCAAGTTGCTCACCCGCACCCCCACGAGGCGCACAGGCCGCTGGGCGTACAATTGGTCAAACAGGGCCACGGCCATTGCCATCACTTTTTTGTCATCGGCGGTGTAGGGCAGGGAGGCTTGTTTGGTAAAAGTATCGAAACCGCCATAACGGATCTTAATGGTCACGCAGCCAGTGGTAAACTTGTTTTTGCGGAGTTTGAACGCCACTTTTTCGGCCATGGCCCGGATGATGGTCTTGAGGTAGGCCAAGTCGGTAACATCGTGCTCGAAGGTGGTTTCTTTGGAGATCGATTTGCGCTCCGAAAATGGTTCAATGGGGGTTTCATCGATCCCATTGGCCCGTTGCCAGTAACTCTCGCCCGATTTGCCAAAAAGCTGGCTCAAATGGGCCACGGGCATTTGTTGGAGGTCGCCCAAAGTGCGGATGCCAAGGGCGACCAACTGGCCCCCGGTCTTGCCCCCCAGTCCCGGCAGTTCGGTCACGGCCAATGGGGCCAAAAAAGCCCGCTCAGTGCCGTGAAGGACCAGGCGTTCGCCGTTGGGCTTGGCTTGGTTGGTGGCCACCTTGGCCACGGTCCGGCTCGAGGCCACGCCCATGGAAAGGGGCAGGCCAGTTTCGCGGGCCACTTGCTGGCGCAGGGCTTGGGCCCATTTCCAGGCACCGAAAAATTTGTCCATCCCGGTAATGTCCAAATAAAACTCGTCGATCGAGGCCTGTTCCACTAGCGGGGCTTGGCCAACCACCAGTTCGCGCACCTGGCCCGAATAATGGCTGTAAGCGGCCATGTCGCCGGGGATAAAAATAGCTTGCGGACAGAGTCGGCGGGCCTGTTTGCCGGGCATGGCCGAGTGTACCCCAAATTTTCGGGCCTCGTAGCTGCACGAAGCCACCACCCCACGGTCCTGATCGCTCCCGATCACCACTGGCTTGCCCACCAGCGATGGATCTTTGAGCCGCTCAACCGAGACGAAAAACGAATCGAGATCCAAATGGACGATATGGCGCAATAGGGTTTCCAAATCAGGTCATTTTGGCCAATAACTGGGGCAATTGCCCGGCCAGCATCCGTTGTAAATATTTGCCCAAAATATCAAATTCCAAGTTGACCAACTGCCCCACTTGCAAGTGTTTGAAGGTGGTATTGGCATAGGTGTAAGGGATAATGGCCACGCTGAACTTACCCTCCTGGGCACCGACCACGGTCAGGCTGGTGCCGTTGACGGTGATGGAGCCTTTCTCGACGGTAAAATTGCCCAGTGATGGATCATATTCAATGGTATAGCGCCAGCTCCCATCCTCGTCGGCCACGTGGGTGCAAGTGCCCGTTTGATCCACATGCCCCTGAACGAAGTGGCCATCGAAACGGCCATTGGCGGGCATGCAACGCTCCAAATTGACCTCGCTGCCCACTTGCCACGTGCCGAGGTTGGTTTTGGCCAAGGTTTCGTGGATGGCGGTGACGCTGTGCCCGCCATCTTCCACCGCCGTCACTGTGAGGCATACCCCGTTGTGGGCAATGCTCTGGTCCACTTTCAATTCATGCGAGATCGCGGATTGGATCAAAAACGTGACATTGGCGAGGGCCGGCTGGACAGCCACTATTTCACCCAAATTTTCAATAATACCAGTAAACATAGCGGAAAAGTAGGCGGTTTGGGTTGGTTTTTACGTCAGTGAGTCAGCTGCCTGTTGGCACTTGCCTTGGACAAAATTACGCAAAATTTGGCGGAAGTCAATGGAGCATTCCGGCACCGAGGTAGGTCTTTGGCTAGGCCCTGCCTGAACCGCAATGTGATGAAAACGGGCAGAGATGGGCGGATAACAAGTTTAAGCCAGTTTAGGCAATTGACTGGATTGACTGCCCAGAGTGATTGACCAAATTTCTCCCACCCGGGCCCCATGTTTTCTTCGTTACGCTGGTTAATGGCTACTTAATACAAGCAGCGAAGACTAAGCTTATGCCCTGCCCAATTTCGGGGTGGTGAATCATTGCTTCTTGATCAAGTTTGGCTAGAAGATTGCTAATCACTCGTATAAACTCATTTCTTTGCAAGATGGATAACTCAACTGAAGGTGTAACGTTGTTGGCTGCTTTTGTAAACGACGTACTTAAAAATTATGAAGACAAGCGGCAGGACTACCAAGGCTTGTTCGATTTGACTAAGGGCCATGACCTATCGAAGCCGACCATTTTGGTGCCCATGAAGCTTTACAACGACGCTTGCGGTTGGATAGAAACCAACTTGGGCAAGTTCAATTTGATCAGAATCGGCAGGAATGTGGGCGAAACCGCCTATGAAGTGATGTTGACCAACAGAATGATCGATGATAAGTCAACTCCGCTGGATGTCATCAAAGCATTGGTCTTGGTGGCCCAAACGGCCATTCAGGACCCCAAGCAAAGGGGATGGAAGATCATGGGCCATACCAGCAAATCAATTTCGCTCCGGCGCACCCAAACATTTAATAGCAAATTGCAACTTGGGCTTTTGGACGGCCTCGTCCGAAAATCGGGGGCGACCGGGGTACGGGTGGAGTTTGCCAAGGAAATCGAGCTCGGCTCTGAGTTTGACGAATATATCATCCATTGGATCTAGGGCCAATATCGGTTGGGTGACATAAAGTGCCATTGCAGCCACCAATGGCCGCCCATTGCCATCCTCTACTCCATTGTGGATGGTTAGCTACTCTGTTGTTGGTGTTAGTGAAGCGCACCAACAACAAAGTTACCCAACCAATCAAAACCTGCTCCAAATAATGAGTTAAAAAATCAAAATCTGTGATCAGTATGTCTGCCAGCGCAGGAACTGGGCCGCCAAGTCTCAAGGTCAGCCCTGAGGGGGTGCCTCCCTGCTCCACAGCAGGCGTGGCCCTGGGTGTGGCAAAAACATCGAGCCGCGAAACCCGGTTCCCCCAAGCTGGTCATCCTTGATCCAAAGGCTATTTTCAAAACCCGGTGGAACCTCAGGACGCAATAAAATTGGCCAAAAACGACCCGGATCTTTTTTTAACCCCCCAATTTATCCCTGATTTTGTCCCAGAGGATATGATTAATGCGACTTAAATGGCAGCCATGTTGTTCATTGATTCGTTTTTTACAGTCGGGGGCATCCCTTGTGGATGCCCCCGACTGATGCCCCCCAACCGTTTGTTTTATTCCTTTTCTTCCTGCTCATTATTCTCGAAACTGGGCACTGTAATGTTGTTGCCAAACAGGATCGCGTTGAAAAACAGCTTGTTGGTTCCGTACCAAATGCCCCGGAAATTGGGGTTGAAGGCAAAGAGCACCATCCGGCCCTGGCCTTCCCCACTGACGATCAGGGCAGCAGAGTTGGCCACCCGCTTGAGGTTGTCCTTGGAAATATAACCACCGATCAACGGGTTGGCGGGGTGCTGGCCAACGGTATTGTAGGGGCTTTCGCTCGGTTTGAGCAGCGTGAGGTTGTTGCGAAACATAGACACTTTGCGATCCGAAAAACCAAACCCCAAAGGGTGCGTGATGTCCAGATCCATTTCAAAAATAGCCCCATTGACCGCCTTAACTCCTTCCACGTTGGCGGCGTTGTCATAGTCCACGCGATTGGGTTTCTTGTTCTTGGCCGTGTCGGGGGCCATGAGTTTTTCCTTGGTCAATCCCTGTTTGATGGCCCATTCGGTGGCAGTTTTGAAGGTGATGAGCGTGCCACCAGCATTGACCCAAGCCTTGATCCGGTCGACGATCGGTTTGTCCAAACTGTATGTCCCGCTGACCATCACCAGGGTGGTATAGCGGTTCAAGTTGGCGCGGCCCAAGTTGGTCCATTCTATTTTGGTGATGGGCATCCCCACGCGGGTGTCGAGCAGGTGCCAGACTTCACCCGCTTCGTAGGCACTCACCCCTTGGCCCACCAACATCAATACTTCGGGTTTTTTGAGCGTGCGGACTGCATTGCTGCCCAAGTCGATTCCACTCAGGGCCAGACTGCTGCCCACTGCTTGAACCGGGATTCCAGCGGCTTGGCTCGTTTCTTTGACCAACCGAAACAAGGAATCCGGGGCTATTTTTTGCTGCTGAACCGGGATCACGATGGTGCCGTAGCTGTAGCTGCGGGCATTGCCCCCCAGCGAAAGGGAGAAGGGTTTGAAAGCGGTTTGGACAATGGCGCCGTGGTTTTGCAAGTGGTAAACAGCCTTGGCCGCGCTATAGTCGGCCCAGTCGATCACATACGCATAGGTTGACTGCTCCACTTGGGCTGGCGCGGCCACTTTTGGCACCGCCACTCGGGTTCCCTTGGCAAAGGGGGCGCGCAGCTCGGTATAGGGCAAGTTGAACGAATGGATGACCGACCACGCCGAGGCATCGTAAAATAAACTGTCGGAATAGTCAATGGCTTTTTCAAAAAAGGAACGCACCATGAGGTAGTTGGGCTGCTCGATCGGGACGAGATATGCCTTGCCCTTGTCGAACTTCTTGCCGCCTTGGCTGATGTTGTTGTCCAATTCATACACCTCCACTTCGTGGGTCAGGCAAAGGTTGACCAAGGCATTGGTGCGGTTGGCATCGTTGGCCTCCCCGAAAACATAGGCTTTGATCGGGCTTTTCTTGGCTTGTTCGCCCGTGATCCGGTAAAAATCCCGGCGCAATTTGATCAATTCAGCCTTTTCGGCCAGTGAGGCACGCACAGTGGCCAAAGCAGCCTGAAATTGGTTGCGGATGGTGAACGCTAAAGTAAGGGGAATGGTAGTGGTCTCTTGCAAATGCCCCCGGGAGCTGGCCTGCTCAAACAAAAAACCCGCTCCGCCAAAGAAATTGGCATAACTGGAGCCATAACCGGGGTACAATTTGTCAAAAACTTCTTTGGTGAAGTACATGGAACCTATTTTGTTCATTGACTCCGCAAAATAACGGCCAAAGCGGGGATAAATGTTGTTGTAAAGTCCCTCGGGCACGATGGGGTTGTTGCTGGTCGGCTTGCCCGGATCGAAATAGAAAGTGCTGTTGGTGCCCATTTCGTGGTGATCCACCACAACGTAGGGCCGCCACTTGTGAAAAAATTTGACCCATGCCTCGCCTTCGGGGTGTACGGTCAAGAACCAGTCGCGGTTGGGATCAAACCAGTAGTGGTTCATGCGCCCACCCGGCCACACTTCGGTGTGCTCACGGTCGAGCGGGTCGGCCACGTAGGGGGTTCCTTTGTGCATGTTGGCCCAGTTGTTAAAGCGGTCACGCCCGTCCGGGTTGAGCACGGGGTTGATGTTGACCACCATTTGGTTGAGCCAATTGAGGGTTTCTTCGCCCTCGGAAGCAACCAAATAATAGGCCGAGAGCAGAGTGGACTCGCCGCCGGAGGGCTCGTTGCCGTGCACGTTGGCCCCGATCTGGATCACCAGCGGCTCACCGTCGCCGGTGTTGGTGCTGCCGCGCTGGAGGTGGGCCTTGCGGATGTCTTCGATCCGGGCTTGGTTGGCGGGAGAGGTGATGGTGAGCACCACGATGGGCCGCCGCTCGTAGGTCTGGCCGATTACCTCAAACGTGGCCCGATCCGAGAGCCGATCCAGTTCTTTGTAATAGGCCACGGTCTGGTCGTAACGGGTGTGATAGCTGCCCAACGGGTAACCCAAGAACTGCTCGGGGGTGGGGATGGCCGGATTGAACTTGCCCCCACCAGGATAAAAATAGCTGGCTTGGGCATTGGCCAAGGCTGGCAACCAGAGCAACCAAAAAAAGAGGGATCGGGAGAACCCGGTCGCATAACGGGAGAAAAATTGGGACATAATGGGTGAGATTGGGTTTTGGGTTTGATTTTGCGGCTAAAAGTAGCACAAATTGCTTGGTTGTGAGAGAGCAGGGGTAAAAAAGTAGCTAAACAGGGAAAAAGCCGCCACTCATTGGTTGTTGGGCAGTAGTGCCGCGCCTGGCCAGTGTTGTGCCCGACTCGCAACTTGGCAATGGTGCATAGAAGCGCACAAAGGTTGGTTGATGCCGGCCAGTTAAACCCGGCAATGCGCTTCTTCCCGACTAAATTGCCAAAAAAACCGCCCCCAACGACAGGGGCGGTTCAGGGTGTAAATAAATCAACGCAAATTTACGGTTAACTAGTCAATGTTATCGTGTAAGAAACGGTTGTTGCCCAATATGCCATCGGTATCGCTGATGTTGTGGCGCGATAGGCCATTGACCGATGAATGTTGGACTTCGCTCAGTTTCACGCTCTTGCGCAGGTAGGCCGGGATGTCCTTCTTTTCTTGCAGTTCTTCGGTGCTTAGATCCTGCACAGCCTTATGGCTCTCGATCCGTTGCATCCGCAGGAGGTATTGTTGCTCGAGGAGGCGGCGTTTTTTGTCGCTATCCACTTCTAAACCAGTGGTTTGGCGAGTATCATCGCCTTCCAATTGGTACACTACCTTCTCGGGTTTTCTCGGTTCCGGTTTCACTGGAGGCGCAATCGCCTCGACTTCTTCGTCTTTATCGAAAAAATCGGCGGCACTGTCAAACTCAAGGGAAATATTTTTGTTTTTTTCTTTGACCGCGTTGCTGGCCGGGCTTACAATACGCTTGCTCGATACGAGATCAAAAATTTTGCGCTTGTCCTCGCTCCGCTTTGCGGGGTCTTGAAACCCGGTGGCAATCACGGTCACGCCAATGGCCTTGCCCAGCGACTCGTCGTCGGCTTGGCCAAAGATGATCTCCGCGCTTTCGCCGGCTTGTTCTTGCACATATTGGGTGATTTCCTCCAATTCTTCCATTTGGAATTCATCGGGATTGCCCACCATGATGCTCAGCAGGATGTATTTGGCCCCATAGATGTCCGTTTCGTTCAGCAATGGCGAGGCCAGGGCCGCTTCCACCGCCCGGCGGGCCCGGTTTTCGCCCTCCGCAGTGGCCGATCCCATCACGGCCACGCCCGAATCTTTCATCACGGTGCGCACATCTTCAAAATCCACGTTGATGATGCCCGGCATGGTGATAATCTCGGCAATTGATTTGGCGGCCCGGGTCAATACGCTATCGGCTTGGCCAAAGGCTTCCTTCATGGTCATATTGCCATAAATCTCGCGCAGGCGGTTGTTGAGGATCACGATCACCGTGTCGCAATAGCGGCGCATTTCATTGATGCCCTCTTCGGCGCGGCCTTGTTTGGGCTTGCCCTCAAACATGAAGGGGGCCGTCACGATACCTACGGTCAGAATGCCCAGTTCTTTGGCCACTTCGGCAATGACCGGGGCGGCACCAGTGCCAGTGCCCCCGCCCATCCCCGCCGTGATGAACACCATTTTGGTGTTGCCACCCAGCATTTCACGGATCTGTTCCTTGCTCTCGATGGCGGCATTGCGTCCGCGCTCGGGCTGGGCCCCAGCTCCCAATCCCTTGGTCAGGTTGATGCCAATCTGGATTTTGTAGGGAACCGGGCTTAGGTGCAGGGCTTGGATGTCAGTGTTGGCCACGTAAAAATCCACTCCCCGGATTCCTTGCCGGAACATGTGGTTCACGGCGTTGGAACCGCCCCCGCCCACCCCAATTACTTTGATGATGCACCCACCATCTTGTACTGGATAATCGAACTCATATTTGCGCTCTTTCATATCATTGTTTTGTTGAGTTTCTTGAAAATTGAAATTGGTCGGATATTGCCCCATAAGTAAGAACTTAGTATTTGTCGTCTTCATAGTCATCGATGAGCAACTCTTTGGTCTTGCGCAAAATATTGGCGAAAAAATCACCTGCCCCAGTCCCGTTGTTGCTATTGTTGCCATTGTTGCCATTTCTGGTGAAGCCAGCGGTTTTCCCCACGCTTTCCTTTACTTTCACCGTGGCTATTTGTGGGCTTTTGAGGTAATTTTCCTCGCGCTCGTCAATGGTTTTGAAGCCGGCCAGTACCAAGCCCACTGCCGTGGCATAGATGGGGCTTTTCACCGATTCATTCTTGCTTTTGCCCAAATGCTCGTTGGGGTAGCCAATGCGGGTGTCGAGTCCGGTTTTGAGCTCAAACAACTCTTGGAGGCTTTGGAGCAGGGCTCCGCCGCCCGTCACTACCACGCCACCCGCCAATTTGCCAGCGTAACCGGAACGGAGGATCTCGGTGTGGACCATATCGACGATCTCTTCTACCCGCGCTTCAATGATCCGGGCCAAATTCTTGACCGAAATCTCTTTGGGTGGCCGGTTGCGCAGCCCAGGAATGGACACCACCTCGTAATCGGAGGCATCCTCGGCCATGGTGCGGCCAAATTTCACTTTCAGGAGCTCGGCTTGATTGGACAGCACGGCGCAACCCTGTTTGATGTCGCTGGTGATAATCTCGCCCCCAAAAGGGATCACGGCCGTGTGGCGGATGATGCCATCGTGAAAAATGGCCATGTCGGTGGTTCCGCCGCCAATATCGACCAATACAATGCCGGCTTCTTTTTCTTCTTCGCTCAGCACCGACAAGCTGGAGGCCAACGGCTCGAGGATCAGGTTTTCGATCTTCAGGCCGGCCCGTTCCACCGAGCGCTTGATGTTCTTGATGGCATTGGTCTGGGCGGTGATGATGTGGAAGTCGGCTTCCAGTTTCACCCCGGCCATGCCCACGGGATCTTTGATGTTTTCCTCATAGTCGACCGCGTAGTGCTGGGGCATGACGTGGATGATCTCCGTGCCGGGGGCGGTCACGGTGCGGTACATGTCGTTGTTGAGCCGGTTGAGGTCTTCCACCGTGATCTCATCATCATTGGTTTTGCGGGTGATGCTGCCCTTGTGGACAAAGCTGCGGATGTGCTTGCCCGCGATGCCGACATTGACCGAGCCAATATCGATCCCGGAAGCTTTTTCGGCTTCTTCCACGGCTTCGCCAATCGCGACCATCGTTTTATTGATGTTCGACACGACTCCTTCTTTTACTCCTTCTGAGTTGGCTCGGCCCATGCCGATGATCTCCAATTTGCCGTATGTGTCGATCTTTCCAACAATTACACATACTTTGGTAGTTCCAATGTCCAGTCCTACTACAATTTTGTCGTTGCTCATGTGCGTTGTAATTTTCAGTTTACACTTTCGTTTGGGGAATTTGTGCGTTAGATTTATCCTTAATGACCATTCATTGGGGAAACATTGCCTGCTTTACTCACAGACAATTTGATTTTCATAATCAAGTTTGACTCGCTGGTAAGCATCCCAGCCCTTTGCCGGGATTATTTGTTCGTAAAAAAGCTTTAATTTTTTTAGTTTCAATTCAAAATCGGTCAACAAACCCAGCTCGATCGTTTGGTTGCCCACCTGCGGGAACAAGGTCACATTGCCATATTTGTCCACATCTACTTGGGCGATCTGGGCTTTCCAAAAGGGGTCTTTGTCCATATAGGCCAAGAAGTCATACATGGCGGTCCCGTGCGCTTTGGTCAGCTTGTCCCCGGTGTAGAGGCTGTCGGCGCCGGCCCCGGTGAGAATGGGCACCCGGGCGGTGAAACGCGAGGAAAGGGGCATTTTGCTCCCGTTCGAGGCGATGTAGAATCCCCCACCCTTGTGGCCAGCAGCGCGGGCAATCGGTTTGCGCTGCTTGATATCGACGATTAGGTTGCCCTGCAAGTCGCGCGATACTTGACATTCGGCGATGAAACTGTATGCCCGGAGTCTAAGCTCCAGATCCTTGAGGTTGACAAATCCAACCGGGGAGTTGGTCGAGTCGGCGTTGCGGATTTCGGTGACCATGCTCACCACCTCGGCCTCGGTCACAAATTTGTTCTCGTCCACGCTGTCAATGCGCACCAGCAACATGCCCGAAGATACGCGGGCGTATTGCCGGCTGGCAAATCCCAAAGCGACCATCAGCCCGATGACCATCAATCCAATTTTTGCCTGTTTTTTTAGCCTAATTTTTTTCATCGTCCAAATTTCAAAAATGTATAAAGTAGGTGATTTTAAATCCGGTTCATCAACATATTGACCAAAGGGGCCACTAGGCGATCCACATCGCCCGCCCCCACCGTGACCACCAAATCCAGTGGGCGATCAGTCAAGAACGCAAGCACTTCGCCATGCTCCACCAGAAACTTTTCGGGAGCCGTTATTTGCACCAACAGCATTTCCGAATTCACCTCCGGAATGGGCTGTTCCCGTGCTGGGTAAATCGGCAGCAGCACCACCGCATCAGCCAGCGAGAGGCTCTGGGCAAACCCCTCGGCAAAGTCACGGGTGCGCGAGAACAAGTGCGGCTGGAACACCACGGTCAGGTGGCGGCCCGGGTACAGCGCACGCACCGAGGTCAAAAACGCCCGGATCTCGGTTGGGTGGTGGGCGTAGTCATCGATATACACCACCTCGGACTGCTGCACCCAATACTCAAAGCGCCGTTTTACTCCCCGGAAAGTGGCCAGTGCAGCCCTGATCTCATCGGACGAAATGCCCAAACGGAGTGCCATTGCGACAGCCACTGCGGCATTTTCCACATTGTGAAAACCGGGCATGGTCAGCCTTAAGTCGGTGATCGGGGCTTGGCCCGGCCCCAGCCCCAAGTCAAAAACAAAATGGGGCGGCTCGATCCGGATATTTTCGGCGCGATAGGCAATGGCGCTAGGTTCCAAATGGCCATTGGTGCTCGGCAGTGGTTGGCCGGCGATCCCATACTGGGCTATTTCCACCCCAGCGGGCCGGGCAGGTTGGTCGGCCAGTTGCACCGCTTGTTGCAAAAATAAGCTCCCGCCCGGGGCGACCAGACTGGCAAATTGGGTAAACGATCCCAACAGCGACTCGGCATCCCCATAAATGTCCAAATGGTCGGCATCGGTGGAGGTAATGGCCGCCAAATAGGGCCGTAGCGTCAAAAAGGAGCGGTCATATTCATCGGCTTCCACCACGACCACCGTTTCCGGGGTCAGTTCGCGGTTGAGCAGCATGTTGGTTCCATAGTTTTGGGAAATGCCCCCCAAGAACGCGGCACAGTCCCGGCCGGAATGACGCAGGAGGTGGGCCACCAGCGCGGAAGTGCTGGTCTTGCCGTGGGTGCCCGCTACCGCCACGCAGCGCATGGCTCGCGAAATGATGCCCAATACTTCGGCCCGTTTTTGGACTACCAGCCCAGCCGCCCGCAAATAGTTCAACTCTCGGTGATCTGGGGGCACGGCTGGGGTATAAATGACCAGCGAAGCGGCTGGATTGGCCAAGAGTGCCACTGGAACCTGCGCCACGTCATCCTCATAGTGCACGGCCATTCCCTCGGCTGCCAACGCTTGGGTCAGGGCCGTCGGGGTGCGGTCGTAACCTGCCACGGTTCGTCCGTTGGCCATGAACCAACGGGCCAGGCCGCTCATCCCGATCCCGCCGATGCCGATAAAATAGACGTGCGCTATGTGGGCCAGTTCGGTCACGCTTCAATCAGTTTAAACAGTTCATCCACTATTTCTTTGGCGGCTTCTGGTTTGGCCAGTTGCCCGATATTGGCACTCAATCGCTGCTGCTTGGCTTCATCGGCCAATAAGTCCAGCACTGTGCCCAACAATTTTTCATTGGCTTCCTCATCCCGCACGAGCAGGGCGGCGTGTTGGTTCACCAGGGCCAAGGCATTTTTGGTCTGGTGGTCTTCGGCCACATTGGGCGAAGGCACCAAAATGGCTGGCTTGGCCGCCAAGCACAATTCGGAAATAGACAACGCACCCGCTCGGGAAATTACCAGATCGGCGGCGGCGTAGGCCAAGTCCATTTGGTAAATAAAATCACTCACAAACAAACCGGGCCGGGCTACCACTGTGGCTTGCACTTGAGCTACGTAGCCTTTGCCGGTTTGCCAAATCAGTTGGTGGCCCGCTTCCAAAAGTGGGGCCACCGCTGTTTTGAAACATTCATTGATCGTCTTGGCCCCAAGGCTGCCGCCAATCACCAAGACCGTTTTTCGCCCCTCGGCCAAGCCAAAGTGGGCCAGTGCTTTTGGCCGGAGGCCCGCCAGTGCGTGCAGATCGCGCCGCACGGGATTGCCGCAAAACACGATTTTCGCGGCGGGGAAATATTTTTCCATTGCGGGATAGGCCACACAGATTTTACTGGCGGCCTTGGCCAATAGCTTGTTGGTCAGTCCGGCATAAGAATTTTGCTCTTGGATCAAGATCGGGGTGTTGGCCCAGGCCGCAATCTGCATCACGGCCCCGCTGGCGTAGCCCCCGACCCCCACCACTGCATCAGGGCCGAAATCGCGGATCAATTTCTGGGCCTGCCACAAACTGCCCAACAGCCGGAATGGTACCGACAAGTTGGCCAGAGTGAGCTTGCGCTGAAGCCCCCGCATGGGCAGGCCAATGATCCGGTAACCAGCTTTGGGCACTTTTTCCATCTCCATTTTGCCCTCAGCCCCGACAAACAGCACCTCATGCTTGCCATTGCGACGCATGATTTCGTCGGCAATGGCAATTGCTGGGTAGATGTGGCCGCCGGTACCGCCGCCGCTGATGATGAACTTTTTCAATGGTTGCCCGATAATGATTTTAGAATATAAATAAAATACTCAATTGCTTAATTTAAATTCCAGCGTTGGCGCAAACGGGCCGTACGGCTGGACTTCGCGACGGTAAACTGCTCGCCCCGGCTCACACTGATGATGATCCCGATGGTGATGCCCGTGAACAAGAGCGAAGTGCCGCCCATGCTGACCAAGGGAAGCGGCAGACCAGTGATGGGAACCAGCCCGACCGCCACGGCCATGTTGACCATGGCCTGCATGACCAAACTAAAGCTCAGCCCTGCCGAGAGCAGTCCGCCAAAGGCCCGCTCGCTCTGGGCCGCCGCCAACATGCCCCGGTGGAGCAGGGTGAGGTACAGCCCGATGACGAACAATGCCCCGAGAAAACCATATTCTTCCACCAAAATGGCGGAGATAAAATCGGAAAAGGGGTTCGGCAGGAAATTGCGCTGCACGCTGTTGCCCGGCCCCTTGCCCAATAGCCCACCGCTGGCCACCGCGATGTACGACTGCTCGGCTTGGAACGGCAGGTTGTCGGTGCTAATAAACGCTTCCATCCGGTTTCGGACCGTGCCGCCCCGTTGCCCAATGGCCAAGGCAAACATGACCGCCACCATGCCCACTACCACTAGGGCCAGCAAATATTTCATGGGCACGCGGCCAATGAACATGAGCAACATACAGGTGACAAACAGTAGGGCTGCGCTCGAGAAATCACTCAGGGCAATGAGCCCGCAGATCAGCCCGCACCAAAACAGGATCGGGAAAATGGCTTTCTCAAAATTGCCAATGTCTTGTTGGCGTTTGGACAGCATACTGGCCACGTTGGCAATGAGGGCAAACTTGGCCAAATCGGATGGCTGGAATGTTTGGTTGATGTAGGGGATGGTCAGCCAGCGGGTTGCCTCGTTGATAGCGGTGCCAAACTGCCAAGTGAACAGCAACAACGGCACCGAGAGCAGCAGGGCCAAGCGCGACAACCGCGAATAATAGCGGTAATCGATCCGGCTGCACACCCAGATGGCCGCAAAACTCAACACCACCAAGAGGAAATGCTTAAGCAAATAATACTCCGTGTCGCCTTCCATGCGCTTGTAGGCCAGTGTCCCCGTGGCGCTGTACACCAGCAGCATACTGACGAAGGCCAGCAGACCGATCACGGCCCAGATGACCGGATCGCCCACCAAAAACTTGGCGCGGCCGGTGGTCAGGGGATTGTTTTTGAGCGTTGCTTCCATTGCTTCTATCGTTGAATGAACCAATAACCTAGTCGTTGAATGAATTTATGTGTTAATTTTTTGACATTCGGCGGCAAACTGCTGCCCCCGGTCTTCGTAGTTCTTGAACAGATCAAAACTGGCACAGGCCGGTGAGAGCAACACCACATCGCCGGGACTGGCCCAGCCGTAGGCGGTTGCCACTGCTTCTTGCACCGAATGGGTATCGGCCACTTGGGCCACCAGCGGGCGGAAAAATTCGGCTATTTTACCATTGTCCTTGCCCATGCACACCAATGCTTTGACGTGTTTGGCCACCAGATCGCTGAGCAGTCCGTAATCATTGCCCTTGTCGGTGCCGCCCGCGATCCACACCAGCGGCGACGTGAAAGCCCCCAGCGCGTAGTAAGCCGCATCCACATTGGTAGCTTTGGAATCGTTGATGAACGTGATCCCGTTGACTTCATGGACTTTTTGCAACCGGTGCGGTGCATTCACAAATGCAGGCAACGCCGCCTGGATTTGGGCTGCCGTTGCCCCGGCCGCGAGGGCCGCCAAAATGGCCGCACTCATATTGATTTGGTTGTGCTGGCCCAGCAACGGCAGGCGATCAAACGCCAGCAGTTGGCCCGCCCAACGCACTGCAAGGGTTGCTTGGCCAAACAGGTCGTCGGTGATCGGCAGTTGCTGGCCGCCGATCGGGCGCTGGGCCATTGCTTGGCGCAATACCGGATCCTGCGCATACCAGATCAGCAAATCGCTGTCTGTGGCCTGTTGCACCAGCCGGAATTTGGCCGCGATATATGGGGCCATTTGGTACTGATAACGATCCAAGTGATCGGGGGTGATGTTGAGCAGCACCGCGATCTGGGGATGAAACTGGTAGGCATCGTCCAATTGGAAGCTACTGATTTCCAGTACGTACCAATCAAAATCATCGGTGATGACCAGTTCGGCGAAACTGTGCCCCACATTACCGGCCAAACCGACCTTAAAACCGGCCGACTTGAGCAAGTGATAGACTAGGAGCGTGGTGGTGGTCTTGCCGTTAGTTCCCGTAATGGCCACGATCCTCGCCTTGGTGTAGCGGGCGGCCAGTTCAATTTCCGAAATGATGGGGATGCCCTGGGCCCGTACCTGCTGCACGATCTCGGCTTTTTCGGGAATGCCAGGGCTTTTCACCACTTCATCGGCGGCCAAAATGCGATCCGGCGAATGTTGCCCGGCCTCAAACTCGATCCCAGCTTGGCGCAGCGCGGCTTGGTAAGGCTCGGCAATGGCCCCCCGATCGGACACAAACACCGCATACCCCTTGGCTTTTGCCAATAGGGCCGCTCCTGTGCCGCTTTCCCCCGAACCGAGAACCACTAATTTCTTACCAATCATACTGCGCAAAAAGTAGGTTTAACGAATTTTTAAACTGATGATACAAAATAAAGCCAATAGTACCTGCACAATCCAGAAGCGATTGACTATTTTTACTTCGTGGATATGCTTCTTTTGAAAATGGTGGTGCAGCGGGGACATGAGCAATATGCGCCGTCCCTCACCATATTTTCGCTTGGTATATTTGAAATAGGCCACTTGGCCAATCACTGATACGTTCTCGATCAAAAACACCCCACACAGTATCGGGAGCATGATTTCCTTGCGGATCATGATGGACAGCACGGCGATGAGTGCGCCCAGCATGAGGCTGCCCGTATCGCCCATGAACACTTGGGCAGGGTAAGAATTGTACCACAAAAACCCAATGCACGCCCCCACAAAAGCCAAACAAAAAATGGTCAGCTCACCCGTGTTGGGCAGGTAGGGGATGTTGAGGTAGGTGGCCGTAATGGCGTTGCCCGATACATAGGCCAGCACGGCCAGCGTCACCCCGACAATGGCCGAAATGCCACCCGCCAAGCCGTCTAGCCCATCGGTGATGTTGGCTCCGTTCGATACTGCGGTGATAATAAAAGTAACCGCAGTCGCCTAAAACACCCACAAATAATCGTTGCTGAACGGCCACACTTGGGCGTAGTTGAACGCATTGCCCTTCAGAAAGGGGATCGTGGTTTTGGTCGATTTGACATCCACATATTCCTTTTCCCGCAACATTTTGATCACGGTTTCGCTGGTGGCCGGCTGCGAAAACTCGCGCACCACCACGTGTTCATTGAAATACAAGACCGTACCGATCACCAGCCCAAGGGTGATTTGCCCCGCAACTTTGAATCGGCCTTTCAGCCCTTGCTTGTCTTTCAAAAAAACCTTGATGTAATCGTCGGCAAAACCGATCAGTGCGGTAAATATCGTGGTGATGATCAGCAGCACGATATACACATTGGTAATCCGGGTAAATAATAGGACGGGGATCAGGATGGCACTTACGATAATCAACCCACCCATGGTGGGGGTTCCTTTCTTCTCCAGCTGCCCCTGCAAACCCAGTTCGCGGATGCTCTCCCCGATCTGCTTTTTGCGCAAAAAATCAATGATCTGCTTGCCGAAGGTCATCCCAATCAGCAATGACAGCATGGCCGCCATTCCCGCCCGGAATGAAATATACTGAAACAGTCCCGCGCCAGGGAGGTCGAATGCTTCGTCAAGATATTTGAACAAATAGTAGAGCACTGCGCAATGTTGAGTAGGTCTAGTGATTGTTTGTTGTAGCAGTTGTTAATTTCCCAATAAGTATTCGGTTACTATTTTTTTATCATCAAATGGATGTTTTATCCCTTTGATTTCCTGATAATCTTCGTGCCCTTTGCCCGCAATGAGCAGGATATCGCCCGCTTGGGCATGTTGGCAAGCCAATTTGATGGCCTCGCGGCGATCGGTCAGTACTTGCACTTTGGCCTGATCGGCTTGGGGCACGCCCACCACCATATCGGCCAGAATTGCCGCTGGTTCCTCAAAGCGCGGGTTGTCGGAGGTGAGGATCACCGCATCGCTCCATTCGCAGGCGATCCGGGCCATGATGGGCCGTTTGGTCGCGTCGCGGTTGCCGCCGCAGCCCACTAGCGTTACCACCCGCTCACGCCCTGTGCGCAAATGGCCGATGGTTTGGAGCACATTTTTCAGGGCATCGGGCGTGTGGGCATAATCCACGATGGCAGTGGTGCCGTTGGCGGCCACTACCCGGTCAAAACGCCCCGGGGCACTGTCCAAGGCTGATAGTTTGGCCAACACCCGCTCTTTGTCCTCGCCCAGCAATACCGCGGTGCCATAGATGGCCAGCAGGTTGTAGGCGTTGAAATCACCAATGAGCCGAAACCAAGCCCGCCGCCCGTCAATGTCCAGTTCCAAGCCGCGCACGGTACTGGAAAGCACTTTGGCCTTGAAATCAGCCCCGGATTTGAGGGCGAAAGTGTGCAACTGGCCCACTGTGTTCTGCCCCATTACCATCCCCCGTTTGTCGTCTTTGTTGATCAAAGCAAAGGCACTGGCCTCTAAGTGATCAAAAAATAACTTTTTGGCTCGGATGTATTCGTCAAAAGTGCCGTGATAATCGAGGTGATCATGGGTAATGTTGGAGAAAATGGCCCCAGCAAACCGCAAACCCGCAGTCCGGTACTGGGCCAGGGCATGAGAGCTCACTTCCATGAAGGCATGGGTACAGCCGGCCTCCACCATTTGTGCCAGCAGCGCATTGAGGGCCACGGCATCGGGGGTGGTGTGCGTGGCGGGCAATACCTGCCCCGCTATCACGTTCTGGATGGTGGACAACAGCCCCACCCGGTGGCCCAGCGCAGTGAACAGTTGGTACAATAAACTTACAGTGGTCGTCTTGCCATTGGTACCAGTGATGCCCACCAAGGTCAATTGGTGCGAGGGGTTGCCAAAATAATTGGCCGCCATTTTGCCTAATGCCCCGCCCGCATTGGCCACGCGCACCCACGTGATCGCGTCAGGGGTTAAGGCGGGCCATTGCTCGGCCACCACCACGGTTGCCCCCTGCGCGATGGCTGCACCAATGAACTGGTGGCCGTCGGTTTGGGTGCCCCGCACCGCCACAAACACATCACCGGGCTGCACTTGGCGCGAGTCGAAGCGGAGTTGGCCGACGTTTAGCGCCAGCTCCCCCCGGATTTCTTGCACGGTGATCCCAGTCAATAGGTCTGTGAACAATGTCATTTTTTTATGGGTTATGCCCCGGCAATAGTTGCCGGGGCAATGGTTTTGTTACAATGCGTAAACCGCTACTAGGTAAAGAATGATGCCCAAGACCAGCAAACCGCCACCGCTGCCATAATAAACGCCACCCGACAGGATGAGGCCCAAGATCAGCAACACAGCCCCGACAATGATACAAATGATGCCAATGGTGCGTAGTAAATCGGCAATGTCTTCAACTGGGCGATTCACTTCAGCTATTTTGGCTTTTAGTTTGGCCAGTTGCCGCTGCACTTTCTGCTTGACCGACAGCCGTTGCTTCACTTCGCGCTTGCTCAGGGTCGGGTCAGCTTTGGGGTCGGCGGTCATCAACTTGTCCAGTTGGCGGGCCATGATCGGATCCACCGCTCTGGTGGCTTGGCCAGTTGTGCCGCCGGGCTGGTCAGCATTGACCCCGGTGGCAAAAACACTTGCGCTGGCAAACAAGCACAGCACAATGATTGAAAGAGACTTTTTCATGTTTGTAAAAGTTTAACGTTCACTACACATGTAATGAATGAATGGACTAACGCATTATTGTTGCCCAATGGATACTTATTTTTAATTAAAGTGGGGAACCACTTTTACATTGTCTAAAGAATTGGGGAATTAGCCCAGTGTGAGCACAATCCAACCGCCCCGGTAGAGCTTGGCTCCTGGGTTAACCGACTGCTGTTTTACTTTGCCCTTGCCGGCAAACACCACTTTCATGCCCCGGTTCTCGAGCAGGTATAGGGCATCTTTGATGGTCAGGCCCACCACGTTGGGCACGCCAGTATCCATTTTGCTCCGGGCCAAGATCACCGTGTCTCCCTTCACTTTGGTGGTGACCCAAGTGGCATCGGTCTCCGAATCGATCTTGAGACCGAGCTGCGCACTGATCAGCCGCAGATCAGCCTGGTTGCCGGATCGGATCCGGGGTGCCTGATAGGCAAATTTTTCATCACGCTTGACCTGCCGAGTAATTTTTTGGGAATAGGCAAAATCGGCAATCTTGCGGAACACCGGCGCGGCGGCCAGGGCCCCATACCGTTGGTTGCGGGGATTGTCGATCACCACAATGCACGTGTACATGGGCGCATCCGAAGGGAAATAGCCCACAAAGGAGGTGTAATGCTTTTCGGTATAAGCCCCATTTTCCACTTTTTCGGAAGTGCCGGTCTTGCCCGCGATTTTGTAATGGCTCGTGTAGATGTTGCTGGCCGTGCCGCGTTCCACCACGCCCTCCATCAAGGAGCGCAGGATGCCCAGGGTGCGGTCGGAGCATACCCGCTCGTTCAGGATCCGGGGCTGGAACTCGCGTACTGTTTCATTGGCTTTGATCACGCGCTTGACAATGTAGGGCTGGATCATTTTGCCCCCGTTGGCCAGCGCATTGCAGAACGCAAGCGTGTGCAAGGGCGACAGTTTGAGTTCATAACCCACGGACATCCAAGGCAGCGTGGCCCCACTCCACGTAGGGTCGCTGGGCCGCTTGACGGCTGGTGCAGCCTCGCCCGACATTTGGAAATCCATGCGCTTGGTCAGCCCAAATTGATCCAAATAGGCCAAAAATTTATTGGGATCCTTGCGAAAATATTTAAATGCCAGTTTGGAAATGCCAATGTTGGACGAACTCTCGAACACTTGCTTGACCGTGAGCCGCCCGTGGCCACCTTCTTTGGTGTCGGTCATAATGGCATCTTGGTAGAACTGATATTTGCCATTCCCCGTTTCCACGGTGTCGTCGAGGTTGATCTCGGCTTCTTCCAGCAGGGCCGCCATGGTTGCGATCTTGAACGTAGAGCCAGGTTCGGCCAAGCCGGCACTGCCCACGGCGTAGTTGTTGTCTTCGTTGTACACCCCGGCAGATTGGCGGCTCAAATTGACCATTGCCTTGATCTCGCCCGAGTGGGTTTCCATCACAATGGCTGATCCGTAATCGGCATTGGTGGAGATGAGCGCCTCGCGCAGGGAATTGTCGGCGGCCAACTGCAAATCCAAGTTGAGGGTGGTCTGGATGTCCAGTCCATCTTCGGGGCGGATGTAGGAGCCATCATTGACTGGTTTCCAAACCCCGCCCGCGACTTTCTGGAAAATAGCCTCGCCGTCTTTGCCCCCCAAAATATTTTGGAAGCTATACTCTAGGCCGCGCCCAATAATGCCCTGGACGCTGTCTTGGGCCACTGAACCAAGGGTGCGGCGGGCCAGATCGTCCAGTGGGCGGATGCGCTGATCGGCCCGTTCAAAAATCACCCCACCGTTCCGTTTGCCATTGACCAAGGGCCAAGTCTCAATCACTTTCTTTTGCTGGTAGTCCAGTTTTTGGTTGGCCAGCACTCTATAACGCTTCTTTTCGGCCCGGGCTTTTTTGAGGTCGGCCAATATTGCATCAGCCGGTTTTTCGTTAAAATAAGCCGACAGCAATTTGGCCAAGGTATCGATATTGGCCTTGAACACCGCTTCCTCGGCCAGCATCGGGTCAAAGGCCAAGCGGTATTGGGGCAGCGAGGTGACCAGCAACGTGCCATCATCGGACAAGATATTGCCCCGGTGGGCTTTGATCTGGCGGTATTTCAAGCCATTCAGTTCGGCCCGTTTGGCCCACTTATCGCCTTGAACTACTTGAATATAGATAATTTTGACCAAAATGAACAAGGCCAACGAAACGATAAACAAAAATGCAACCTGCACCCGTGCTAGTATGGAACCTCTGATGCTCATGCCAAATGATGCGTTAGTTTAATGATCTATCCGGTATATTATTTAACCAATTGCTGGCAACCAAACTCAATATTGTGATACCACCCTTTTGGGCAGAAACTGCTTGGTTCGTCTTTAGCTTGGTTCAATGCAAGAGGCCCACCGCAAAGGGGAGCCGAAAAATTAACTATTGGACGGGAAACCCGGCCCACTTTTCCCTATTGGGAGCTTGTTGTTCGTCCTGCCAAGCCCCCATTGAGGGAGGAATCTTGTGCAGTGCACCATGGGGTAAACTCACTTACTCGAACCATCAAAAACGCTGGATCGTAAACTTCAAACTATATATTTTCAGTTTCCAGAATTCCCAAGGACCGATCGGAAATGCTGGATTGTAAATTTAAAATCTATTTGGCTTCCACCCACAGTTCATAAGCGGGCTCATTGCTTTCGGCCAATCCCAGGGCTTTAACTTTCTGGCGCACTTCGGTTCGTTTGCCCTCCAAAATGTATTTGGCCTTGAGGGTCGTATAATCAGACCGGAATTCTTCTACTTTGCGCTGCAACAAGTTGATTTTGCGAACGTTGCGATCGGCATAATGAGCATTGGCAATGTAGAGCAGGCCACAAACGGCGACAAACATAAAATACCGCACCAGTTTTCTCCGCGCCGTGTCGTTGAACTCCAACGTGCGGATCTGTTGGACCAAATTGTCCGAGGTACTGGCTGGCTGCTCTTGGGCCACTTTTTTGGGCCGGTTCAAGTTTATTGTGCTGTTCATACGCTTCTTTATTTATTGGACAAACAATCGCTATGTTTTCTCGGCAATCCTGAGCTTGGCACTCCGGGCGCGGCCGTTGAGTTCCACCTCCACGGGCGAAGGGGTCAACGCCCCCCGGCTCACCGCCCGCAAGGGCTTTAGCTCGTGGCCATAAAAATCTTTTTCTACTTCCCCGTGGAACTTGCCCTTGCCAATGAAATGCTTCACCAAGCGATCCTCGAGCGAATGGTAGGACAAAACCACCAACCGCCCCCCCGGCTTGAGCACTTCGGCGGTTTGGACCAAAAACTCTTCCAAGGCTTTCAGTTCGTCGTTCACCTCGATGCGCAAGGCTTGAAACACTTGGGCAAAGTACTTGTACTCGCTGAACTTGGGCGCATATCTTTCCAAAACCGCCTTCAGTTCATTTACTGTTTGGATGGGCTGTTTGGCCCGGGCCGATACTATGCCCGCCGCTAGCGACTTGGCATTGCGCACTTCGCCGTACATCCCAAAAATCCGGTGCAAATCTGCCTCGGGATAACGTCCCAGTACCTCTTTGGCCGTGGCCGCAGCGCTCTGGTTCATCCGCATGTCCAGCTCAGCATCGAGGCGGATGGAAAACCCACGTTCGGCTGAGTCGAACTGGTGCGAAGACACCCCCAAATCGGCCAAAATGCCATCCACTTGGGCGGCTCCGTAAAGTTTGAGGTATTTCCGCAAATTCCTGAAGTTCGCCGCGACGAACGTGAATTGCTGGTTTTCAATGAACGTTGCTTGTTGGGCCGCTTCTTGGTCTTGGTCAAAACCGTAAAGTTTGCCACCGGTCAATTGGGACAGGATGGCCCGGGAGTGCCCCCCCCCGCCAAAAGTTACATCTACATAAATACCCGTCGGCTCAATGCGCAAACCTTCCAAACACTCGCGCAACATCACTGGGGTATGGTATTCGCTCATTTGATTACACCTTATTATATATGTATGCGCAGCGCACCTACGCCGCTCCGTTTCCTTGGCCCAGCACCTTTTCGGCCATTTTTGACAATTGCTGCTGGTCTTTCACCAAATAGGCGTTATAGGTTTCTGGGTCCCACAGTTCAACGCGCTTGCCCACCCCTACCACAATCACTTCTTTGTCTATATTGGCGTACTTCATCATTGACTTGGGCAAAATGAACCGCCCATTGCTGTCCAGTTCAGCTTCGGCATTGCCCCGGAGGTAATTCCGCTGGAAATTCCGAAACTCCTCGTTAAACTCGTCCAAGGCCGTCACCCGTTCCAGGATTTTGTTCCATTCCGATAGCGGATGGAGCGTGATGCACGGTTCAAAGCCCCGGGTCAGGATCAAATTGCTCTCGGATTCAGCGGGCAAAGCGGCCTTGATCCTGGCCGGTAGGACCAAGCGACCTTTGGCATCGAGCCGTGCTTCAAATTCTCCGTAAAACAACATTCAAGCGTTACTTTAACTCTGGATACAAAGCTATAAAACTCTTTGAAAAATCAACCACTTTCCCCCACTTTTTCCCACTTTTTTTAAAAATACAGCGATTCCTTCTAAAAACGCCGCAAAATTTCCCTTTACAACCCACTGATTCCCACATTACAAAATTGAGATCCGAGTGCATTGCCCAACGAGCTAGACAAAAGAGAAATAGTAAATTTCATTTTATATTACTCAAAATCAACACTTTGAGATTAAATACTTAAAGTATTACTTTAATCGTAATCGGCGAATCGTTGGCTAGAAGAGAGTTGCAGCAAGAAAATGGAAAAAGTGGGTGGAAATCCCATTTGGCTGACCAAAAAATGATAAAAACTGGGCATTGGGGTGGGAGTTGGCACAGCCATGTGCCGTAGCATGAGGGCGGGGCTCAGGCCAAGGCGATCAACCGGGGGGAACGCGAAAACCGAACAACAGCGAGAGAGAGAACAAGGGGGACAAATAGCCTCCTAGTGACCGGTCGGCTGGATGCCCAATCGGAGGGAAAACAAGGGGCAAACGGGACAGGCATCGTGGTCATGGCAAGAAACAGCATCACCAGAGTGGCCGGTGCTCAGCCACTCCGGTGATGGTCACCGTCAACGGATCCAAAACCTACACTTTCTTGGGTGGCAACTCAAAAGCAACTGCTTGGTGCTCAAAATGACCTTTGTGCGAACCATCGCAGAAAGGTTTGTTCTGCGATAGGCCACAGCGGCAGATAGAAACCACGGTGCGCCCACCAAGGCCGTATTCGTTGCCTTGGGCATCGACCACGATAAATTCACCCTCCACTTTTAGCGATCCGTTATTGTTCACGGTTAATTTAGTAGCTGCCATTCCAATTTTAAGATTAAAATATTGTGTGGAATGAAAACCCAAAATAGGGCGTTTGGTTCAAACAGCGCGCCAATTTTCCCTGTTCTTGCCAATAATCCATTCTTATTGTGCCTGTTCGGTCAATAATACCCCTTAATAAGCCATTCATAGCCTAATTTTAAGGGCTTGCTGCATCCGATCCGCGCGTTCTTTTCCGTCAGTGGTTACCTTATTCCATACCAATTGGACGAATGATGAGGACTAGAAATAAAAATATTTTGCTTTGGCCAATTTAGTTGTTTGGATTTGAGTAAGATATTCTATACATTTGTAACAGAATAAATGCAAAAAGAACGATAACTGCCTTTATCAGAAAAATTTTTTGTTTTATCGTCAGAAATAGAAATTTCATCTTTGCAAATTAGTTTTTCTGTTTTGGGTTAACCCCGTTCTTTTTTTGTTGTTTCTCTGCCAACTTGTTGGCTAAATAGGCATTTTTTTTTTTACCTGTACAGTACCCTATTTCTAAATTTTCTTAGTAATTCATTGACAAACTTAACAAAACTCAACAAAATGGTACATTTAGCGGCTAATATCAAGTATTTGCGCGACAAGCACAATCTGAGCCAGTATGCTTTCGCCAACCTTTTCGGTCTCACCCGTGGCAAAATCGCTTCCTATGAAGTAGGAACTGAACCCGCCCTCAAGACCATTGTGGCTATTTCTCGTCATTTCAGCCTCAACATTGATGATATGTTGACTGTTGATCTGGCTACCAATCCTCCTGCCGTGACCGAAGCCCAAGCTGCCCAGGCCCGCCAATTGGAAGAAAGTAAATTAGAAAAACTCACCAACGAAGTCAACTACCTGAAAAAGGAAAATTCTGACCTCCGCCGTGACAAAGCGTTTATGATGGAGCAGCTCGAGCGGCTGACTGGAAAATTAGCGTAACGTTTCACAGCCACTCCCAGCCGCTCCGGTAAGCGCCGTGGGTGTCTTGATAAGCTAAAAAAGACTTGTAAAATGGGTGGCTAGCAATAGTAGCACTGTCACCCATGACTACAAGTCTTTTTTTTGCCCGGGTCATCGCTACGTTCATCCGTCGGGTGTCTTTTAGGAAGCCCAGCTCCCCGCGCTCATTGGTGCGCACCAAACTGATGTAAATAACATCGCATTCTTGCCCCTGGAAACTGTCAACCGTATCGATATCGGTTTGGGGCGGCAACGCTATTTTTTGCAATAAACTCGCGAGCAGGATTGCTTGTTTTTTATACGGGGAGATGATTCCCAGCGAAAGGCGTTCCCGGTCAACAGATGAAGGGAGTACAGATAAAAAATTCACTAGGTGGATGACAAGCAAATCTGCCTCACCCC
>Ga0105045_10000489_pt1 | contig 28930 bp, 26 predicted proteins | sample MAT02_FD_78089 | JGI IMG/M metagenome (GOLD analysis project Ga0105045, IMG submission 78089) | Freshwater microbial communities from Lake Fryxell liftoff mats and glacier meltwater in Antarctica - MAT-02 (megahit assembly) | ecosystem: Environmental > Aquatic > Freshwater > Ice > Liftoff... | reverse complement strand
GGCGTGCGCTTCGGGTCGATTCGCAACCGCGAGCGCCAGAGGAAGAAGCTGCTCCGCGTCAAACCCTCCCGACGACAGAATTCCTTCACCGTCATCGCTTCGCCGTCAAACCTCTGCAGCAGGCCCTGCCAGGACTGCTCATCCAATCGGCGGCAAGTCTTCCGGGGCTTGCTGTCTTCCATGATTCGCGCTCCTCATGCTGTGTTGATGAGGAGCATTCTTCAGACATTGAAGGCTGCTGGGAAGAATGCCGCAGGCTTACCGCTTACAGAGTTCCGTCCTGACTTGGGCCGGGCCCGCGGCTGTGCGAACGCTCTGCGCAATCCGCCCGCCGACGACCTGCCGACACTCAAACAGGAGGCTTTGTTGTAGAGAATTGGGTGCCGCAGCAGCCAATAGGATCAGCGCCATTGCAGCCAAGCCAGCGTCTGAGCGATATAGATACCAACGTCCTGCCGGTCCGCGAGCCGGCGCGGTAACTTCCCGCACCGAGAGCTCAGAAGCGCGGTGTGTGGCCCAACATGCGCCGCACTGTCAAGATGGCAGCGTCTGTGCGCCGACGTCCTAACAAATACGCCACGGCGCAGTTCACGTAAAACGACGGATGACGACCGACCGCAGTAACTGCCATCGCTCGGCACATCCTCAGGTAGGCCCGCCATGAGAGGTGAAGCTGGTCGACGACAAAGGGGTAGAAATGGCGTGCGTAGTCTCGGACGATAAGGTCGCGCGTGCCGTCCCGGTCCAGGTCGGGATGCGCATCCAAAATGGCCATCGCCCCCTTCAGCATGTGCACGCGCGCGGCGGGGGTGTACCCACCTGGGGTGAAGCGGCCCTGCTCGGCCGGCGCCGCCCCGAACTCCGGCAGTGTTTCGTCGCGGCACAGCACCAGCACGTCCGGCACCACCAGCATCGGTCGTTTTGCCAGCACGCTGGCGGTCAGGTGCATCTGGTAGTACAGGCTACCGTCGAAGCGCGCGGTGGCTGCTGCAAATGCTTCATCTCGTCGGATGATGTAGCCGGAGATGACCCCAGAACGGCGGTAGGCCATTGCCAAGGCATCGCGACCTGCGGCCAGCAGCACCGGCCTGTCGACGTATCGGATAGTGCTGGTTACATTGCTGGCTCGGCCATTAAATACTGCATAGCCACGTAGCAGCATTCCGACGTCTTCATGGCGGGCCAGGTAGTCCAGCGTGCTGCGCAGAGCGCCAGCGGCCAGCACGTCATCGTTGCCCATAAAGAAGCAGAACTCGCCGGCGCTTAGCGCCACTAAACGGCGGATGTTGCCGTCATATCCCAGGTTGTGTGCAACCTCGGTGTAGCGGACCGGCCATCGGCTACGAGCCTGCGCATGTAGGGCAAGTGCGCGGATCTGCGGGCGCTCCGGTGAGGCGTCTTCTGAAACCACTACCTCGATGTCAGCTGGATCGTCGACATCCTGCGTAGCGATAGAGTCCAGCAACTCCTGCAGAAAGCGCACACGGTTGTAGGCCGGAATGGCTACTGACAGGCGCGGCCTACGCGCTTCGGTAGAGCGCTTGCAGCCGTCCTTTGTGCTGGCGGTCGGCAGGGCGGGCGTGTCGCCTGGGTAGCTATTCACGGCGCCGGCGGTGGTCAGCGCTTTTCTAACAGCCTACGAATCTGTGCCTTGGCTTCCTCGTCTTCTACTGTCACCCCGCCTTTGATGGGCGGCGGCTTGCCAGCAGCGGCCGTCGGCGCGGAGGCAGCGGGTGCTGCCTGCGCTGGCGTACGTGGACCACCTGAGGCTGCAGGGGGTGCCCCGTGCGGCGCCTTTACTGCGGCAGGTTGTGATGCGGGAGTGCTGGTGATCACGCCTGCTTCATCCGCCGCGGTCGTTGGCGTTACCGGCTGCGAAGCCGCTGGCTCGGTCGTGGTGGGGGCCATTTGCCTCGGGGCGATCGGTGTCGGCAGCTGGGGGATCCGGTCCATGCGCTTTGGCGTCGTGGGAGTGACGCCCGTGCCCATGTAACCGGCTGGTGCCATCGGGTCGATTGTCGGCGCCGTAGGTAGCGCCGTGCGGTCGATGCGCGACGGCGAGATGTCGCGCGCCCAACTGCCGAAGCTAGCCTGTACCGCATCCGAGATGCTCTCTGCCTCGAAGTCATCGTTGATGATGTAAGGCGTGATCATCACCAGCAGCTCGGTCTCGCTGTTGTCAGTGCTTCGGTTGCCGAACAAGGCCCCCAGGCCCGGGATATCTTTTAGAAATGGCACGCCAGCATTGCCATCGCCGTTATTGCGCGAAATCAAGCCGGCCAGCAACACCGTCGATCCGTCCCGCAGCGATAGTTTTGTCTCGACACGGCGCGTGGCGATCGTCGGTGACGAAGCAACTCCAGTCTCGGTCCTGGCAGCAGAGCTGACTTCTTGCTGCACTTCCAAGTCCAGGCGGTTGCCAGAGTAGATGATCGGCCGCACTTTCAAGATAACACCCGTCGAACGGTACTGTACGGTCTGCAGCACATTCGGTACTGATGGGCCGAAGATGCCGGTGCTCGTACTGCCGCCTGTAGTCTGTTGGCTGGTGATGATGGGCACTTCTTGACCCACCTGGATGGTTGCGGTCTCGCCGTTGCGGGCCATGATCTTCGGGTTAGACAATACCCGCGCGCGGTTGCTACTGGCCAACGCATTGATCGTGGAACGGATGCGTCGCGAGTCGCTAGTGAAGGCCGTCGCCAATCCGGAACCACCAATAGAGGCTGTTCCCACAGCGGCAGCCAAACCGAAGCGGTCAAAGTCCCATGAAACCCCGAAACTTTCCAGCGCATCGCGCCTGATCTCTGCCACCAGCACTTCCACCAGGGCTGACTTCGTGGGTCGATCGAGTTCGCGCATCAAGGATTGAATTTGCTGGTACTCGTCGGTGCTGGAGCCGCGGAAAATTAGCGTGTTGGTGGCGTTGTTGACGACCACCCGACCACCGCCGGAGCTGCGGGGAGCCGCGCCGCCTGCTGCGCCTTGCTGCGGCGCAGCGCTGCCACCCCCCAGCAACTCGCCCAGCGTCTTGGCAAGCTCTTGTGCGTCTGCATATTGAGCGGTGTAGGTGAAAAGTGCGTTGGTAGTCGATCCTGCCGGTGGCCGGTCTAACTCGGTGGCCCATTGCAATACATGGTCCATAACTGATTCAGAGGTGGTAAACACCACCAATGAATTGATCGCCGGAATTGGCAGCACCAGGATCGGAACCGATGAACTTTGGGTGCTGGACGCCGCATAGCCTTGGGCTGTCAGCACCTCCACAAGCCGTTGTGAAAATTCGGTTGCGCTGGCGAAGGCGGGAGAGATGCGCCGCGCGACACGACCGCGCATGCGTGGCTGGTCCAGCGCTTGCAATAAGTCCAGCGCAGTCCGCAGTTCGGTCTGTGTGCCAGACAGCAGCAGGCCATTGCGTTGCGGGTCGTCTGTGGCACTTAACCGCTGCCCCAAGATCTGCCGCAGCCATTGCAGCGCTTCGGTAGACCGCACGACTTCCAGCTCTACATGCTGGAACGCCGTGCGCAGGGACTCCGGTGTGTCCGGCAAGGTGCGACCGCGCCGAAGCTGCGTGCCAGTGGCCTGAGAGGCGGCGTCGGCAGGCACAATCCGGATCAGGCCGTCCAAGTCCAGCACAGCTAGCCCGTAAGAGCGCAGCAAGGTCACCGCCACTTGCTGCAGACGGCTGGGCGACAACGGACGGGAGGTCTTGAAGGTCACCAGATCAGTGCGAGTCTGCACGGCTGCGTCCATTGAGTAGGGCTGCTTCAGCACGTTGCCGTACAGCACCTGAATGAAGATCGGCAGTGGCGTCTGCTCAATGGCAATCGACACAGGCTCGTCGCTGCCTTGGGGAGCCGTCACCTGTGCTGTCGGCGCCGGAGTACTGCCCTGTGGCGGGGGCTGGCTCGGTAGAGTGTCCACTTGCAAGCGGGTGGGTCGCTGTTCCGGCGCAACATCACCCAGCGCCGACGCCACGGCGTCGCTGCGTTCGTAAACAAGTGGTCCGGGCGGGGGAGGCATGCGCACCGCGCAGGCCGACAGGCCCAGCACCGCAGCCGCCGACAGCCAGCAACGTAGCTGCCGGAAGCAAAAATGAAATGTCATCAGGATCCGATGTAAGCAACGATCATTCGGCGACGGCGATGGACCAGGGTCACGTCCTCTTCGCTGATCGCTTCGATAAAATATCCACCCGGCAAGCTTTGACCGACACGGAAGAATTCAGGTCCTGGGCTACCTTGCCGCAGGATCACCACCTGCCAGACGTTGCCGCTGTTAGCGGCACCGATCAACCGCCAGTTTAGTGGCGTCAGTGGCGGCTCGCGTGGGGGAACGGGCTCCTTCAGTTTGAATTCCCAGAACGGCCAGGCGGGCGCCAGACTGGTGTCGCTCGGCGCCGGACCGTCTGCCGCACGGGGCCCGCTCCCTGCAACTTGCTTTCGTCTGGTATCAACATGAGCGACTCTGGGGTCACTGCCCTGCCCCGCAGCAGTTGAATTTGCAGCGCCAGATGCCGGCGTGCTGGCCCTCGCTGCGGAAGCTGGATCGGGGGCCGCGCCTGCAACCACAGAGCTTGTCAACCCCGGAACTTGGCGCTCGGCTTGAACATAGCCAAGCAAACCGCCAGCGCAGATCGCGAGGCAAACCACGGTCAGTGCCTGAACCACGCCACGCCTAAAGCCGAAGGTGGTAATCATCGCGCGCCTGTCGGGGCTGTCGACCGGGTGTGCAACTCGACGTCGACCTCAAACGTATTGCCACGAATGACAACACCATTGAGACGCCATACCTGTTGCGAGTCATTTTGCAGCGCCCGCACCAAGCTCAGCGGTTCATCGCCTGTGAAGCCGCCGCTGACCAGAGCGCGCGCGCGACGGATGCCCAGGTCCTCCAGCGAAGCAACGCCACCGTCTCGGCCCAGCAGTGCCATAGGCGACCTGACCTGCACGGCCGTTGCAGACGGCGCCTGAGGTGCGCCGTCGGCCAGTTTAACGATGCATTGCGTTGCAAGGGATTCGGCGCAGCGACTGCGCAGCGTCTGCACAAGCTTTGCTTTAACGAGTTGTTCCGATTCGCCTGAGCTCAGCCGCCGTTCCAGGGTCGCGCGGGCTGACGCCAGTTGTGCTGCAGTGCGGCGCACATCGTCCAGCTGCTCAGGAGAAGATCGCCCGGCAAGCTTGGCAGCTGTCTGCAACTGCTGTTGCGCTGGCGGCACTGCATCCCGCCATTCCGAGCCGATCAGCCAGCCGACGATCGCCGCGACGATGGCGAGTAAGGCGGGAAGCTGGCTGGCACTGGACGGAGGTCCGTCCGGGGCCGACGACGGCAATGCCACGTCTGGCTTCATTTCAGCTCAGCCCTCGGCCCGTCGGAGGCCTGCATGAAGCCAGCCGCGCGCAAAGAGAACGTCGCTTGCGACACATCGATGTTCATGCGCAGCTGCACGTCCTCGACGCCAGGCACGCTCGACAGCGACTGTAACAAGCCGGGCAGGTCGATTGCCGAGCCTGCCGTGACAACTGAAAGACGTACATCATCTTGACGCACCTCCATCTCGCGAACGACCACGCCGTGAAGTTCCATTGTTGGTCGCAGCGCCTGTACCAACTCTGGCCAGCGCATGCCTTGCCCAAGTCGCTGGTAGGTCATCACCCAGTCGCTGTCTTGCGCCGCAGCGCGCTGTAGGTTGGCAACGTCGCCCAGCTGCCGCGTCGTGTCGCTGACAGCGGCCTGTAGGACGTCGTGCTTCGACTCAAGCCGCCACAACAAGCTACCCCAATAGCTAGCGTAGCCCAAACCGGCGGCCGCCAGCGCTAGCGATGACAGCACTATCACCTGCTGTATGAGCCCAGCCCGTCCCGGCCCGGCCATCGACATGTCCAGGCCCGCGCGCCCGATCAGGTCCCAGGCCCACGGACGCTGCAAAAGTCCTGCGCTGTCCAGCGCTGGTGTTGGAACCTCGAGCCATCGCGATGCGACGATGGCGCCGTTGACCAGAGTTTGTTCATCAATGCCCTCGTGGCACGGCACTTCGCGGCGCCCGCTTCCGATTGGACGGGCCAGCAATAGCGGCTCGGCTATCGCCTGAACCGAGTCTGCCGCTACACCGCTCTGAGCTAACGCAGCAATCATTTCGCTGCGGTCCCACAACCAGAGCATAAGCATGCCGCCGCGCACCACCGCACTGCACCCGGTATCGGAGTAAGGGGCCAGGCGCTGTGCCTGCAGTCGGGCGAAGGACCTGCGCTCGTGCCAGGCAAGGCCCTTGCACGGCACGGACTCGAAAACGCAAAGACGCCTCGGCACGCATACGGTTTGTCTAAACAGGGCGCGTCGCTTTGTCAGTTCTAGCGCCGTGGCACCCCTGGCGTCAGTTCGCAAAAGGAAGATTGGTTGCAGCACTATCCAGTTCGGCGTTGCGTGCCGGGTCCCAAAAATTCGTTGCGGGGAGGGTCGCTTGCGGCTTGACGAGATCATCACGGCGCGCTAGGACGCGCATCTCATGTACCCGCCATGGGCCACCTCCGCGCGAAGGAGTCAATTCCAACTCGTATTCAATACCCCATTGTAACCAGTCGGCAAAATGCCGGACGCGGACCACACTGCCGACGAAACCACCGCCCGCGAAGTTGAATGGATTTGACGCCTCTGCTGTTGCGTCCGACAAGGCAAGAGTGGTGTCCGCGAAGCCGTCCTCGCGTGATCCGATCACGCTGGCTGCCACGGTGGCATCCATGCCGTCGGCCAGCAGTGCAGGCAGCGATGCGGTGTTGCGGTTGAAGGTGCCGTCGCCCCGGAGCGACGCGCGCTCTCGACACTGTGCGGAGTCCCACAGTGGCTTGAATTCAGGCCAGCCCTTGATGCGCCAAAGCTCAGCCATGCTGAGCAAGCTGCTGTTGCGGGGCGGTGGGAGTTCCGTGCCCGCGTAGTCGAAAGCTTCGGCGCCGTTTGCGCGCTTAAGCGAGTCGACATCGACGTAGTCCAGCAAAGCGTCTACCAGCCGACGGGCCTGCAGATCGCCCGCACTGCAGTCACGCAGCAGACGCAGCAGGCGTGTTTCATTCACCCGACCCAGCTGCACAAGGCCGCCCGTGTCTTGCACCAGCACCCAGTCGTCTGCGCCTGCCCCCAGTGCGCGGCCGTCGGCGAACAGCCAGCCGTGGGGCCCATGGAAGGCAGCGCGCGTGGGCCCTGCCGTCGAAGTCAGGACCTTGACGCGTGCGGCGCTGCTCATGAAGTCCGCTTCTGCGCGTACCCGGTCGCGCAGCAGCTTCAAGCCTTCGCTGCTCGTTCGCACCGACGAAGCAACCGCCACGGCCACGACCGTGAGACCGGCCAGCACCCACAGGACGATCACGAGGGCAAAACCGCGGGTTCGGCGGCGAAGCATCACTGCTCCCAAAACATCTTGCCAGGAGGGGTGGGGCGGGTGGTCTCGCCAGCAAACGGATACCAGTGCGCTATCGCGCCATCTGCCCTGCGCAGAGCCACCGCCGATGGCAGGTCTTCGGTATCGGGATCGCGCGAACTAGCGCCCACGGGCGGCCAGACCGATTGCACTTGTTGTCGCCTGTCAACAAACACCCACTCGACGCGACCCGGCAGCCGCGCGACGATTTGCGAGCCTGTAGCCCCTGGTGCGCTGCTGCCGACCCACACCTCGGTGGTAGCAGGCTCGCCGTCAGCTAAACGCAGTTCCAGTTCGAATCTTTGCACGCCAGCCGCTTCCCCCGTCACAGGCATCGTCGTATAAGCCTTGATCTGCTGCGGCGTGCCCTCAAACACCTTGTCCTGCGCTTCCGTGGGCACGGCCAGATTGGCCAGCGTTTCCTGCAGCGTCCAGCCTTCGGCCCACCGGCTTGCCAACTTGCGCGTGGTCGCATCCGCCACCCTTGTGATCTGCGACACCTGGAACACCGCTTGCGCTACCAGCGTCATGATGAAGCCGAGCACGACTATGGCCACGAGCAGTTCGATCAGCGTCAGGCCGCTGCTGCTGCGTCGCGCAACGAAAGCGGTATGCCGACGTTGGTGACGTTGCATCAAGGAGCTACTGCGGTGTGAAGTTGAACGGCGTGTCGTTGCCGCGCTGTCGAACCTGACGCCAGCCAGCTTGCAACACGACGGTCTCGGACTGGTCGCCTTGCGGCGTGAGGGCTTGCAAGGTCAGCTCGTACAGGCCGACGACATAGAGCCCGCGCGCGCCGCTGCTGGTACGGGCTGGCGCTTGTTCGCCGACCGGCCTGGACGTCCAACTCAGGCGCAGGTCGCCTAGCGCGACGTCCCCTTCCGGCTGCAGCATCGGGTTGATGGACCGTGCGTACTCGATCGCCGAGAGCGACTGAAACAAACGCTGTTCCTCGCCGCCGAGCACCGACAGCCGCGTGGCCATCTGGCCAATCCATCCAAACAGGATCGCTGCTCCGGTTCCAAAGATGACGATCGCTGCCATCACCTCCAGCAGACTCAGCCCGCGCTGACGGCGAGTATTCACTGGCTGTGCAGCCCAGTGGGCCTGCTGTGCGTTTCAATGGCACAAATCGGGCCGACCACGAGCACCGAAGTGCGGTCACCGCTATCCGTGATGAAATCTATACCGCCGGGCACGCACAGCCCGGTAGCAAGAAAATAGGCCGGTAATACGTTCTGCACGGACCAGCCCATTGGCAGTGGAACCTTGACTGTGTCAGCAAGTCCCTGGGGCGTCTTTTCCTGACGCGCTCCATCGGCAAGCGCGAAGCTGGACCGATCCAGGCGCAAATCGCGTCGTGTTGCGGCAGCAGCGAACCCAGCCGCACGCAGGGCTTCGACGACGCTTGTCATCTTTGCCCTCGTCTGAACACCGTCGTGCCAACGCTGCATCACGGGGAGCGTCAGCCCGGTCATCAAGCCCAGGAGCACCATCACGACCAACATCTCGATCAGGGTGAAACCAAAGCGCGGTCGGTAACCTCGCATCGGCGTGGCCAGCTGCCGTGATGACATTCCGCTAAAGCCCGCCATGGCACTATTCAACAATATCTGCCGCCTGGCCCTCGCCGCCTTCCCTGCCGTCCGATCCCAGGGACATCACGTCATAAGGCTGTCCGTTGCTGCCGGGAGAGCGGTAGAGATACGCGTTCCCCCACGGGTCCAGCGGCATTTTGCCGTCGATGTAAGGGCCTTTCCAAGCGCTGCGCGCTGGATCGTTGGGAGGCGCAGTGGTCAGCCAGGTGAGTCCTGCTTCGCCTGGCGGCATGCTGCCCACGTCGAGCTGCAGGATGCCAAGCGCGCTCTTCAGCATCTTGATCTGCGTCTTGGCGGTCTGTACCTTCGATGCATCCACCCTGCCAAACAGGCGCGGGCCCACCAACCCGGCGAGCAGGCCGATGATGACCATCACCACCAGCATCTCTATAAGTGTGAAGCCACGGCTGCGAGTCGGCCGACTGGCCGTCGACGAGACTTGGTGCGTGTGACGCATATTTGATTGGAGCTGAACGTGAGCCGCACAGCGTGGTGAAGATGACATGCAGAAACCGAGGGTGCGGGTAGAAGCGGGAACAGAGCGAATCAAATTGGACAATTCAAGACCGATAGTTCAGAGGACGTTGGTAAGGCTCGTGATGGCTAGCATCACGGAAATCATGATACCGCCAAGCACCAATGAGATCGCCAGGATGGCCACCGGTTCCAAGAGCACGAGAAAACGTTTCAGCCGTGTACGGCTTTGTGCCGTGTGCATCTTGGCAAGTGACGAAACTGTTGCTCCCAGCGAGCCTGCACGCTCGCCGACCCTGATGAGATTTAGCCCCGACGGCTCCAGCAGCGAATGGTCGGCGAGGGCCTGGCTCAGTGCCTTGCCGCCGCGCACCTCGCCCAGAACCAGGTCGGCGCGACCGCGCAGACTGCGGCTGCGGAAAGTCTGATTAGACTGTTCTAAGGCGCCAAGCAGAGGAACCTTGCTGTTCAAAAGCACAGCCAGCAAAGACGCCCAGCGTGCGACATCTGCATGAAGCGTCCAGGCGCCAATTACTGGCAGCCGTGTTGCCAACTGCCAAACGGCCACGCGAAAGGCGGGCAACCCGGCCAGATAGACGCCCAGCACGGCACACGATGCAACGGCCAGGCCGACCACCACTTGGTGTTGCGTCAGCCACAGGCCAGACTGCAGCACCACCTGGCTGATCCAGGGCAACTCAGCCTTGGGGTTATCCAAGATGCTTGCGAAACGGGGCACGACAAACACGAACATCACCAATGTCGCAGCGATACCGCTGATGATCAGCACTGCCGGATACAACAAGGCGCTGCGCGCGTCCTCCGCAAATGCGCGCTCTGCTTCCAGATGCTGTGCCGCAGCACGTAATGCGTTTGCAAGTTGTCCCGTGCTTTCGCCAGCGCGCGCCAATTGAAGGGTGTAGACGGGCAGTGCCAATGCGCTGTCTGCCAACGCCGCTGAAAACGTCGAGCCGCCGCGCACTTGTTTCAGCACACCCGCCAGCGGATGCCCACCGGGTTGCCCCTGCACCAATGTCGCAAGCGCCTCAGCCAAAGGCACGCCGGCCTCAAGCAAAGTGGCCATTTCGTCAATCAGCAGTCCCAACGCCTGCAAGTTGCCTTTAGAGCCTTGTCTGCGCACTCCCGCCGTGACGGGCGCAGATTCAATGGACACCACCTGCCATTGCTTGGACTGCAGTTGCTCGATGGCTGCCTGGCGACTGTCAGCCCGGATCTGGCCGCGCTGCCTCCCGCCGCTCGCGTTCAGTGCACTATATGAAAAGTCATTCATTGGTTTGGCCGGTCAAGTGGGAAATGCAGGCCGCTTCTTCGACAGCCCCTGCATCGGCAATTTTCAACGGTGAGAGACGTTGTGAAAAGGCAACAAGCCGCCCGTTTCGAGCTTGCCGAAAAACCGATTGTCACATGGCCCCACCTAGGTGATTTGACGCTAGCCGGTGACATGTGGGCGTCAACTCGCGGGTTGCGCACGGCGTGTTGCGCATGCTTGCATGTCCGGTATAGACTTCTGCTGCCAACATGTAGCTAGCCCGCTACCTATCAACTTAGAAGCGTTAGGGTCGGCGTCAGTTGCGATGCAGAAAATTCCGGGCTCGGTCAATCGCAGAGTTCTTACATAAACTTACTTAGAGGTCACCCTTAAATGAATACTTTGAAAAAGCTGCAAGTCGCTGCCGCGGTCGCAAGCCTGTTTGCTGTTACTGATGCTGCTTTGGCAGCGTCAATCAGTCAGTCCGGTGTCACGGTTGCGCGCGAAGTGATCTCTTCCACTTCAACGACGCAGACGCTGACGGCGCCTTCTGTTTCCTTCAATTTCAACAACGGCCCGACTGCCAACGCGGTGTCTAGTCAAGATTTCAGCCTCTCTTTAGAGCTGGGCGGTGACGGCACGCCAACGTGGTCGGCAGCCTCCTTGGTTTCCTCTAACATTTGGAGGACGATTAACGCCAAACTTCTCGGCGCAAACACCAACGTGATTTTGGTCGGTCCGAGTACAGCCGCTCCGGGTGTCGTAGCTTATCTACGCCTGTTAAATGTGGTTCGTGAAACCCCAACCGCCGTTCGTTATTTTTTCCGGCTGGAAAATCCAACAGTTGCGGCGGTCAGTTTGTCTGATTTGGTTGTTGAATTCAATTCTGTGAACGGCACGACGCCTCCTGTCGGTAACGGCGATTACGCACGGGTCGCCACCCTGCAAAATTCGGTGCTTCCGATTGTTGGGTCGACAGTTGGTTCTCTGGATGGTGGACTGGCTTGCGGCAATGCCGACAGCCGTGTCACGGTTCGCGCCAGGAACTTCATTGGTTCGGGTAACACCGCTCCTGAAGGCGAAACCCAAGGCTTTAACGTCATCAACAACGGCTACATCTCATTTGCTCAGGCTTTGAATGTGCAGATGGGCAAAGTGATCGCTCCGAATCGGTCAACGGATCCAACGAGCAGCAACTTCACACTGACGGCTGATACACTTGGCTTCGGCAGCGCCACTCGGATGGTGTTAGGCGCGGTGAAGTTCTCGAACGTGGCTGCCTTGTCCGCTTGGGACACCAGCATCGATACGAACTTTTATCAGTTCCGTGGCAATGGTCCAGGCCCTGTGGGTGACTTGCAGACCTTCGGTACGGTCAACAACGTCGGTAACGTTGACGTGAATTCTTTGGTGGTTACGATTACCTCTACCAATGGATTTGCCGCCGGTTCCACCTTCAGCCTTACCAACAATCCGTTTGGTGCCACTGGCGCTTCTGGCGCGTCTGGCGTCAACTCTGGCGCTACTGGAACGGTGACTTTTAGTCCAGACGGCCTGACAGCCACGGTGACATTCAGCCATGCCAATATGGTTTCGGCGGCAAACGCTGATGCTGTCGTGGGTGCGCAGACTCTACTGGGCTCGACGGGCGCTCCGGCCGCGAACTTCACACCGCCCACCACCGAACGGTTCTATGTGAACTACCAAGTGCCAGGCAATGCTGCAATTCCGTTGAGCAGCTTCACGGGTACCGCGCGACTGACCAAGGAAGCCACATCAGACGAGCAGGCTAATCTGTCATGTCCTGCAAACCTGGCAGGTCTGGGCGGTGGCGTGAAGATTGACGTACGCAACTTCTTCCCGTTTAATCCTGCTAATCCTAACAACGAATGGGTTGGTGTCCTTCGCGTTATCAACAACGATGAGAACGTCACTGCCGATCTGACCGGCCAGTACATCCGTGCCGACGGCAACTACGGGCAGTGGGGCAGCATGGGCAGCCTGCCTCCGCGGGGTTCGCGTTATTTCCTGTCTTCGGAAGTCTTTACTGCTCTGAACCAGAATTCGACGACACCTGGCGCTAACAATAATGGTTCCGGTGGTATTGCAACGACACCAGGTCAAGCTCTGCCGGCCAACACTCGTTTGCGCATCTCTTCCAACTCTGCGTCCACCCTGCGTGTTCAGTCGTACATCTACAACGCTATCACGCGTTCGTTGGTCGAGGTGTCGTCGTCACAAGGTGCTGACTTTGTGAACATCGAGGCATCCGGCCGCGATCACATCGATCAAGACGCGCAGACTGGTATCAAGAAGTAATCGGCTTTATCACCGAACATGAAAAGGGGACTTCGGTCCCCTTTTTTTTTCCGTGCAGGCATCGTCAGGCTACAAGGGCTTACCGCATTTGCAACAATTCATCTTCGTTGGCGTGGTCGGCCTTCGGTCGACTGGCTGCCAGTTAGCAGTTGCCTAGCGCCAGGCGCCAGCCGCCACGGAGCTGGAATACGATTTGAGCCATCGAGAAAGAACCTGAGAGCATGTGGAATTCCAAATTAGTTCTCGCCGCGCTTCTTGCTTGGGGTGCCGTGCCATGCGCAATGGCGCAGCCCATCCTCCCTGCATTGGTACAGGCCACTTCAGTTGAAGCGGCATTGCAGGTGGTCGGAGCAGGCAAACCCCTCCCAAGTGGACATCTGCGTCTAGAGTTCGACGACATCGTGACACCTGGGCCACTGCTGGTACGAATTGAAAGTTTGCTGCCAGGCACGGTCGCCATGGTGCTGCTGTCCGGGGCGCCAGCTCGTGATGCCAGCGGCAATGCTGCCAACCTGCCTTCTCTGCCATCCCGTCCCGCCCCAGCGCAGCAGCCAGGCATGACATCTGAGCTCCAACCCGGTTACATCAAAGCTTGGCCGGTGGCCGCTGGCACCGCCGCGCGCTTCGAGCATCGCATTCCGCAGGTCTCCCGGGGCCAGGCGTTCACCTTGTTGGTGCAGGCACAAGGAAGGTGGTACATCGTCGTGCGCGAGCTCAAGATGGCTCGACCCGCCGGATTCAAATGACTGCGCGGCGGCTAAGCTCGGCAGCCTTGCTTCTGTTTTCCCTTAAGGACTGACGTGTCCCTTCACCATGCTGCCCCAAACACAGCTCCACACGCTGTGAGCCATCCGTCCCGCGCTCAAGTCATGCCCCCCGCCGATCCGGACAACCTGTTGATTGAGGCGCTGATTCAGGGCCGTTTCATCTCTGCCGAGGCAGCGCAGCGAGCGCGGTCTTTGCGGGCTCAGGCTGGCCTGCACCCGCTGACGGGTCTGCTGAGATTGAATGCTGTGGCTGAGTCGACCTTGTACGCGGTAGCTTCCGAGGTGTGGGACATGGTTGTCATGCGCGAGCCACCGAACGGCGCTTCAGCGCTTGCTGAATCCACCGCTGAGTTTGCGCGGCAACATGGCCTGAGCATGAGTTGGGTGTGGGACAAACGTTTCCTGGCTCAGTCGCACGATGGTGGTTGGGACGTCGCGTTCACCGATGACCTCACGGCCGACGTGAAGTCTTCCTTCGAGCGCCGCGCTGCGCAGCAACTGGGGCGCATCCGCTGGCAGCTATTGCCGCCTAGCCTGTTCGAACGGGTGAAGTCACATCGCGAGGAACGTCCGGCCGAAGCCTTGACGGCTGGCAGCGACGATATTCGGGCGCTGCGCGAATTAGCCGAGGAAGGCCCGACCATCGAACTGGTGAATTCCATCCTGTCAAGGGCAGTGACACAGCGCGCCTCAGACGTCCATTTCGAAGCCGAGGAATACGAGTTTGCCGTTCGGGTACGCGTCGACGGCGAGATGCTTGAGCAGTCACGGCAGCCGCGTTCGCGCTACGATGCGTTGGCTTGCAGACTCAAGATCTTGGCGAACCTGGATATAGCAGAACGGCGTCTGGCCCAAGACGGGCGAATCAACGCGCGCGTTAATGGCGAAGCGTTCGACATCCGGATGTCGGTGCTGCCTGCTGCGCATGGCGAATCGATCGTGCTGCGTCTGTTGCGCCAAGAGCGCAAGCCCACGGCGCTGGGTGACCTAGGGATGTTTCCCGAGCAATCGGAAACGTTTAACAATTGGGTGCGGCTGAGTAACGGCATTGTTCTTGTCACCGGACCGACCGGGTCAGGTAAAAGCACGACGCTTTACACGGCCTTGGAATTAGCCAATGACCGCAGCCAAAAAATCATTACTGTAGAAGACCCCGTGGAGTACAAGATTTCGGGGCTGACGCAACTTCAGGTCAATGCCGACATCGGTTTCACTTTCGCAGCTGCGCTGCGCTCCATCCTGCGGCACGACCCCGACATCATCCTGGTCGGCGAGATCCGCGACGAAGAAACCGCGCGCATTGCGATCCAGTCTGCCTTGACTGGCCATCTGGTGCTCTCTACGCTGCACACGAACAGCGCCATCGGTGCCATCACGCGGCTGGTGGACATGGGCATCGAACCCTTCCTCATCGCGGCGAGCGTCCGTGGGCTCATGTCGCAGCGGCTGGTGCGGCGCTTGTGTAAGCACTGCCAATTACCGGACACGGCGCCGGACGAAGCGCTGCGTGCCGTGCTCGAGCGCTTCTCGCTGCTAGAGGGAGCCACGCCAATGAAGGCCGTCGGATGCAGTGAATGCTCTGGCACCGGTTTCCGCGGGCGCTTGGCGGTCTATGACCTGATCAACTTCACGCCAGCCATGGCGCATGCGATTGCCCAGGGCGGCGGCGAGGCCGGGTTGAATCAGATGCTTGGCCCGCAGGCGGATCAAGGCCTGCTGCGTAGCGGTGCGCAGTGGGTCGCCCGCGGACAAACGACGCTGGGCGAAGTGTTGCGCTCGACTGGGGGCGCTTGACACCACAGGTGCTTCCAATGTTCTGCATCGAAACCAAACAAAGCGTTTGACTGGCGCTCGCCGTGTGCGAGCGTCACTCTTCTGTAGAAACAGACAGTTCTAGACCAGACTGCGGTACAAGGCCAGCGTACCGGCTCGCATGGCTTCAACGCTGAATTCCTGTCGAACCCAATCACGCGCTGTAGCGCCAAGCCGAGCGCGCAGGCCAGCTTCTCGGACCAGCTGATCGAGAGCATCAGCCAGCGCATGTTCGTCGCGTGGCGGTACGACCAGACTGGTGATGTCGGCGCGATTGAGGTAATTCACACCGTTCCCCAATTCGCAAACCAGCGCGGGCTTGCCACAAGCCATGGCCTCGGCCGTTGCAATGCCAAAGGCCTCTGACTGGGCGATTGACGGCAGGCAGAACACGTCACAACGATGCAATGCGGTCACCAATGCTGTGTTGGAGATCTCACCGAGCATCAAGACGCGGCGCTCTAATCCGAGTTCACGGACTTGCCGCCGCAATGCGCCAGTGAGTGATCCGGTGCCTACCAGCAGCAACACGGCGTCGGCACTGCTGCGGGCAAGCGCGCCCAGCAGGTGGCTGTACCCCTTGTAGTAGACGTGCCTGCCGACACTCAGGAAGACGGGGCGGCCACGCGCCAGCGAGTCAATGCGTGCGAGCAGTGCGTGGTCGCGATCGGGCGTATCCAGCCTGCAGAAGTCAATGCCGATGGGTACATGCACGATCTTCTGGCTCAGGTCAGTGACGTTGAGTTGCTCAGAGCTCGTGTAATGAGCTGGTGTGAAAACCAGGATACGGTCTACCCGGGCTAGGGCTCTCTGCTGAAAGCGGCCATAGCCTTGCAGCAGAAGTCTCTGACGCACGATATCGCTGTGCCAGGTCATCACGGTAGGCGTGTTCCGGTCGGCCCGAAGGATGGCCAGGTCTCCCCAGGGATTTGGCACGTGCACATGCAGCAGATTACTGTGCTGCGCATGAAACTCGTGTGCCACCAAACCCATCAGGGCTGGACTGACGATCGCTGAAGCCACACTGCCGTACGACTTTGCGGTGACCACGCGGTAGGGAAGGTCGGTGGGTGGTGATTCGCGTCTAGCCAGCGTATCGCTGGCTATCAATGTGCACCGCGCGTGTTCGGACAAGGAGCGCAGCAATGTATCGACATGGGCTTCCATCCCGGCGTAGGGCGGGGGAATCGTCTTGCCCAGGTGCAACGGGCGAATCGGACAAGTCATTGCGGGAACATGGGTGCTCAAAGGGAAGAGACGGCTACTTCGCCGCCAATGGCTGAAACAGAGCGCTCAAAGCGCCGGCGGTTGTATCGGCGGTGCGCTCCCAGCTGTGGAGCTTGGCATGTGCCAGACCGCGGCCAACCAACTGCCCGCGTTCATCTGCGGTCAGATTTGCCACGCGAAACAGTCGCTGCCCCAAGGTCAAGCTGTCTGCGGGGTCGAAGTACAGGGCAACGTCTGCACCTGCTTCGGGCAAAGCCCCAGCCGAAGAGGCAATCACCGGGCAACCGCTCGCCATGGCTTCAAGGACGGGGAGGCCGAAGCCCTCGGACATCGACGGCATGATCAAGGCGGTAGCGGCGGCAACACATTCTCGCAACCGCAAGTCATTGACTTCACCCAGGTACCGGACTCGCGGCGCCATGGATCGAACACGAGCTAGCAATGCAGATTCTTCGGTTCGAAAGCCGTGGGCCCTGCCTACCAACCACAGCTCGTGCGGCAATGTGTCGCTCAACCTGGCATAGGCGTCCAACAAGACTGGCAAATTCTTGTGCGCCCTGAAGTTGCCCACGCACATGAAGTAGGGTGTGACTTTGCTCGCTTCTGCAACTGAGGAGGCAGCCACGGCGGGGTCTGGCTGCCACCTTCGAGTGTCCACGCCTAGAGGCGTGACCACGCCATTACCTCGCCCACTGCCTACCCAGCGGGTGTACTGCGTCTGGGTGAAGTTCGAGTTGAAGAGCAGCACCTGTGCACGCTGCCGCAAACTTTCGAAGTACAGCCGACAGGCAAGGCGGGCCAGGCCGCTCGCGCCAGAAGGCGCTGGCAGCGCCAGTTGCAGCACGTCATGGACTGTGGCTACCAACCGATGAGAGGTAAACAGCGGGTGAGCCAAAGAGGTGGCCCAGAACACGGCATTCGGTGGCAGCAGACGCCGCAGCGACCATTGCTCGGCCACGCTCAGCGACACCGCATTGCAGGGCAACCAGGCATTCAGTGCATCACCCAGGTAAGTGCGGTGTCTGTCCTCGTCGCCTCGGGCGATCACGCCCAAGACTGGAACACCCGGAAGTCTTTGCAACACCTTAGGCACCACTTCGCGGATGTAGGTGCCCAGCCCGGAGTCAAAGGCTCGACGCAGATCGACCACCAGTGTCATGCTGGGCGCAGCCGAAAGTTGTATGCGAAGGCAGCAAAGTCGCTAGCTAGGCCCAGACTCCAACGCGCCAATGCGCGAGACTTGGCTCCTTCAATGTCGGGTTGGCAAGCTTCAACCCGCCAGCCGCTGGCGGTCAGGAACCGAATAGCACTCTTGCGTGTGTAGAAGCGCAGATGAGTGTTGTCCAGTATGCCCGCTGGCCGATACTGGAAATCGCCGTGCCACAACAGCTCTATCAATACCCACGCATGACGGATATTCGGTAGCGCCACAAGCAGTTGGCCTCCCGGCGCGAGGCCATGTCGGGCGCGGGCCAATACAGCATTGGGTTCAGCGAAGTGTTCGAGCACATGGCTGAGCACCACCAGATCAAATGCGGCTGCCTGAAGTGGCACCGCTGCAGGGTCCAGCAGGTCGCCTACGAGCAGCGCATCGACGTCGCCCCTGGCGCGAGCAGCCGCTGCTGCATCAGGCCGCAGTTCAACCCCTGTGGTTTGGCACGCCGGGTAGCGCCGCTTCAGTGCAGAGAGATTGGCGCCAGCACCGCAGCCGAACTCGAGCACATGTTTCGGCGCGGGCCCGGCATACAAGTCAAGCAAGCTGAGGCGAGGCCGTTCGTAATACCCCGCAAAGTCGACGCCGCCGCCTGGTATGGCCTCGTTGATCATGACTGAGTGCCAGCGCCCAGTTGGGCAGGCACGCGCCAGTAGGCACCGGTCCAGTCGATGGTTTGCAACGGTGCTGTGATGCCCTGCTCGGTGCGGAACTCGTCTACAGCGCGTTTGCAGGCAGGCCAGGAATGGTAGTCATCGACGATGACGAATCCGCCCGGGCTGACCCGTGAATACAGATGAATCAGGGCTTCTCGGGTCGAGCTATACATGTCGCCGTCCAGCCGAAGCACGGCCAGCTGAGCGATCGGGGCTTGCGGCAGCGTGTCTTTGAACCAGCCGTGGAGAAACTTGACCTGTTCGTCCAGCAGTCCAAAACGTCGAAAATTGGCCTGTACCTGCTCTAACGACACCATCAGGTAGTCGATTCGGCTGTAGTCCCAACCATCGCCAGCATCCTTGGGCGCGGGCAGTCCTTCGAAAGAGTCCGCAACCCACACGGTCCTCTGATCGTCGCCATGAGCTTTCAACAGCGCGCGCATGAAGATCGTCATGCCACCCCGCCAGGCACCGGTTTCAATCAGATCACCGGGGATCTTTTCCTTTAGCACCGTCTGCACGCAATGTTGTACGTTCTCCAGCCTGCGCATGCCGGCCATGGTGTAGCCGAACAACGGCCAATCCCGCCCTTCTTCACGCGCCTCACGGTCGTAGGGACGCTGCTTCACCAGCAACAGAGAAGCCCGCGCGAGCAGTCTGTGCAGCCAGCGTCGCGGACCCCGCCGAGCCAGCGCCGTAGAAGACCAACTGCTTTCTGGGTAGATGGATGCGCAAAGCACCGCCTTCAGTAATTCGATGTAATCCGCCGTGCCTGCCACGGGTGGGATCTCGGCGGTATCTGCTTGCGACGGTGCTGTCGATGAATCTGGTGCGGCTGGCGCAGGAAATTGACTCATGGCTTTGCCAGGGTTTTAATCAGCCGCGCCGGAACCCCTGCCACGACGCTGCCAGGGCCGAACGAGCGCGTGACGACAGCATGGGCGCCAACGACACAACCTTCACCCAATGTCACGCCAGGCAGCACGCAGGCTCGATACCCGAGGAAGCAACGCGGCCCAATGTGGACCTCGCCTTTGAAATGCAACGGTCGCAGCGCTATGGGCGTGGTGTTGAAGCCGCCGACATCGTGTCCGGTGTCGGAAAGGTAGACGCCTTCGCTCAGCAGGCAGCCGTCGCCTATGGTCACGCAGCGTGTCGCAGTGAGCGTCAAGTGCCGTCCGATGGCAACATCTCGACCGATTTCAATGCGCGGGTTGTAGCGAGTGCTGCCGTAGCTTGTCACCGCCTCGATCCAGCCGTGGGCACCGACCCGACTTCCGGCGCCCATGTGAAGGTGTCTTCGGCCACGCAAGCGGCGCGGGTGGGCCATGCGCGATCCGCGATCGGCACTGCCTGCGCCCCACGGCCGTTGTAGCCAGTCCATGACCAGGCGCGCGGCTTTGCGGATCATGGTGCGGGCGCCATCGAGCTCAGCCTGGAAGTCGCGCTGGTCGCCCGCGCAGCAAACCACAGGTTCAGTCCAAGCAATCCGATGTTCACGATGCAGTAGCCCAGGACAAATGCTTGTACACCTGCATCTGATCGAGCAAGCGCCCACGAAATCAAAGGCGCACTGGCGGCCAAAACTGCTGATGGAAGAAGAAATGCTCGCGCGCCGCGCGAGGTGGATATCTGCCCAGCCAAAAGAGTGCCGCACCCCATAGCGGCAGTGCAAGCCAAGGTGAACAGCATCCAGGTCGGCAGCAGACATAAATGTGCAATTGCCGGCATATCTGACGCGGCGCTGTACGCAGCCGCTGCAACTGGCGGAAGTAACAGCAGCGCGAGCAGGCCGCGACGCAATTCGATCCGCAACTGTCGGCCGGATGCCGTGACCCAGGTCGGAAAACGAATCTGCGCATACAAGCCAGTCAAGAGGGCAAAAGAAATCAGCGCACGGCTCCAAAAAGCATAAGAAACGGCTTGTACGGGCTGCAGAAAATGGTTGGCTACAAGCACGTCAGTCCCCAGGTTGAGATAGCCGGCGAGATTCAACAACAACAGGCCCGACATCTCGCGCCGGTCTGGCCATGGAGCCGGTTCGCCTCCTGGATTGTGCCCAAGCGTCGAGCAGGCTTTGATCGATTGCCGGAGCAGCCAGCCCGAAGCCGCCAGCACGGCCAGCGCAGGCCCTAATGCCGACCCTAACGCTGCACCCAACAGGATGGCCAGGATCAATGCCACGGCGCTGGCCTGCACGAGCAGGCGCTTGTCACGCCCCAGCTGGCGCAATCCGTTGGTCCAGGCAAAACGGCTGATCGCAGCCAGACGCAGGTGCATGGCTACGAAGTACACCCCCAAGGCCCACCAAGCCTGCGGCCCTGGCACCACTGACGACGCTGCCAGCCAGCAGCCCAGGACCAGTTGAGCGCCGGTCAACAGTAAAAAGCCGCTGCGATCGGCACGCCGGGCCAGTGCCTGCCAGTTGGGAGGCAGCTGGCAAGCTGGTGGTCTACCCGCGACCGTGCGCACCAGCGGCTGACTGTAGGCGGCCGCTACGGCATTGATCAGACCCAGCCCCGCTGTCAACGAGGTCCACAGCGCGACCTCGCTCGCTGGCATCCAAAGCAAGAGCAGCGGCAGCAGTGCGACGGACTGCATGATCTCAAGTACGAAAAGCAGCAGCCCCCAGGTCCATGCGTGCTTGGCATGCCAGCGCGTTGAAGACTCAGGCTGCACGGCCTTGGCGGGCCGCAGTCTGCTCGCCATCGATTTCGGTCGCCAGACTCACATAGGTGCGCAGAACCACGCGTTCGTCAAACTCACGCACTACCTTAGCGCGGCCCAGCCGCCCCAAGTCGCGCCTTCGAGATTTCGGCATGGCGATGAACTTCAGCAAGGCTGCCGCCAAAGACGCCGCGCTGCCCACGTCGCAGAAAAGCCCCGTGCTGTCGCGGTCCACGGCATCGCGGCAGCCGGGGACGTCGGTGGCGATGCAAGGTCGTGCCATGGCGGCAGCTTCCAGCAGCACCCGCGGCACGCCTTCTCGGTAGGAGGGCAGCACGACACAGTCGGCTGCCGCTATCGCCGGGCGAACGTCGTCAGTGGAGCCCAAATAATCGATCAACCCTTCGGCGATCCACGAATCGACATCGGCTTGCGGTATGGCCGTCGGGTTTTGGGCGCCAATGCTGCCGAGCATGCGGAAGCGCGTGTTTGGATATTTTGCTTTCACAAGTCGAGCGGCTTCTACAAGTTCCAGCACACCCTTATCGCGCAGGATGCGACCGATGAAAAGAAAGATCAAACTTTCGGTCTCATCGCCTTCGGCAGTGTCGTACGGTGCAGGTGAAAACTCGAACAAGTCAACGCCCGACCCAGGTACCCTGGCTGTTCGCCCCTCACTGACGAGGCCGTTTTCGATGAATTCTTGCTCATCGTCAGCGTTTTGAAAAATGACTACCCGGGCAGATGCAAACGCCCGGCGGTACAGCTGCATGACCAGCGGGGTCAACCAGCTGCGGGCAATGAAAACCCGCCCAAGGCCCGACACGTTGGGGATATGCTGCAAACCCATACCTTTGGCCGCGAGTCCGAAATAAATGTTCGCCTTGGGTGTGTAGGTAAATGCCGCATCGAACTTTCCGCCGATTAGAAGCTTGCGCAGCCTGCGGACCGTGGTGAATTCGCTGAACGGATTGGTTCCCGAGGCGTCGAGTGCGAAGTCGATGAAGTCGATGCCGTCCTGTACAAGGCGTTCGATGTACTCGTCGTGCGGGCTGATGGCCACTGGGCGATGTCCGGCGTCTCGCAGTGCCAGCATGAGCGAGCGGCGGAAGTTGTACAGATACCAACCAGAGTTGGCTGCCACAGCAATCCTCATGTGCTCTCAGTCGCTTCCAGCCAGCACTGAAACATCAGCACATTCCACAGCATGCCTTGAGAGTTGCTAACGCCTTGTTGGTGTGCACGCCAAGTCTCCCGCACCAGCGAAACGTTAAAGAAGCCCTCTGCTTCTAATCGCTTTCGCTCCAGCAGCGCTTCACCCCAATCGCGCAGCGGACCCCGTAGCCATTCGTGCAGCGGAACTGCGAAGCCCTGCTTGGGCCGTTCGATTAAGCCACGTGGCACATGGCGATACAACACCTCACGCAACAGCCACTTTGTGCTGCCAGCGCGGATCTTCTGGTGCATCGGAAGCTGCCAAGCGAACTCGACAACGCGGTGGTCGAGCAGCGGCACCCGGGTTTCCAGGCCGACTGCCATTGCCGCGCGGTCGACCTTCACCAGAATGTCGTCAGGCAAATAAGTTAGCTGATCCAGCAAACTCATCTGCTCTGAGCCGTTTCCCACACTCAGGTCGAAGCCGACGCCGTCCAGCGGTGTTCGCGGCTCCTGGCTGCCCAGCACCAGGGCTGTTGGATCCTGCCAGTGAGAGACCAAGGACCGGTACATGGCCGCTTGGTTGGGCATGGGCAACACGCTGCGAGCGAATTTGTGGAGTTTTTCGCCGATCTGTTGCTGGCGCTTGCTCGTTGGCAGCAGGGCTTGCACTGGGCGACCGAGCGCATTCCAACCGTCCGTCGATACGGCCAGTAGCGCGCGGGCAGCTAGCCTGCGAGCGGGAAGTGGTATCCGGGTCAAGCGTTGCCACACGCGTTCTGCCAGCAAGTAGCGGTTGTAGCCGGCGAACAATTCGTCGCCGGCGTCGCCTGACAAGGACACGGTCACGTGGCGGCGCGCCATCGCTGTAACGAGGGCAGTGGGGATTTGCGACGAATCCGCGAACGGTTCGTCGTACATCGCTGGAAGCTTGGGAATCACGTTCAGCGCGTCGGCAGCAGTCACATACAACTCTGTATGGTCGGTGTCCAGATGCCGGGCCACTGCCTTGGCATGCACGGCCTCGTCAAAGCCGACTTCGCTGAATCCAATTGCGAAAGTGCGCACACGTTGTTTGCCGCGTCTGGCCATCAGGGCGACGATCGTCGATGAATCCACACCACCCGACAAGAAGGCTCCCAACGGCACGTCAGCGAGCATTTGTGCTTCCACCGCGTCGCCCAGAAGTTGCTCCAGACGATCTGTGGCTTCGACGTCACTCCAGCCCGGGTCGCTGGCGCGCCCTCTCCGAACCACTTCAGCAAGACTCCAGTAACTGCCATGCTCGGTCCTCCCGTCAGCATGTACTGTGACTGAACATCCAGGCATCAGCTTGCCGATCCCGGTGTAGATGCTGTGCGGTGCAGGGATGCTGCTGTGCCGCATGTAAAGCGCCAGCGCGTTGCGGTCCACCTGGGCTTGCCAACGTGGGTGCGCGCGCAAGGCCTTGAGTTCAGAGCCGAATACCAGATCACCTGCCGGCACACGGCCCCAGTACAAGGGCTTTTCGCCCATGCGGTCGCGCACTAAAACCAAGCACTTTTCTTGCCGGTCCCACACCGCCATTGCAAACATACCTACCAAGTAAGTAAAAGTGGCTTGCAGGCCATGCCTGGTGAACATCGCCAGCACCGTCTCAGTGTCGGAATGGCCGTGCCAGCTAAAGTTTGTCAGGGTGTCCCGCAACGCCAGGTGGTTGTAAATCTCGCCGTTGTAGGCCAAGACATAACGACCACAAACTGAGACCATGGGTTGAGCGCCCGCTGGCGACAGATCGACGATGGCGAGCCGTCGATGTCCCAGAACCAGTCCAGCACTGGCGTCGGCCCAGAGGCCATCTCCATCGGGCCCCCTGTGAGCGAGTACGTCGCACATGCGCTGTGCGTGCTGACGCAATTCATCTTCGCGTTCGGGCCTGAAACTGAAATATCCGGAGATGCCGCACATGGACTGGATGGGGTCGAATAGACAGCCCGCAGCGCGGTCGTCACTGAGAACAGCGGTGAAAGCTTACCAGCTGACATTGTATGGCGGCACATTTGCGACGCCGCAGACTGCGCAAAGCTGGGATGCAGGCGCCTCGCGGGACTGGTGCGGCGCTGCCCCTCAAGCCGACATGCCAACGCGTCCAGGCCCGCTGGCGTGGTCCACAGCGCGCACTAGAATTGCAGGCAACTCATCCCTGGACAACTTGTGTCGATGTTGATTTTCCGTCAAGCGCGAATCGTGTCTCTCAGTTTGAGCATCGCTCTCTTGGCCGCGATGCTGCTGGTCGGCGTGCCTGCACATGTTCAGGCGCAGGGTGCCCCAACTGGCGCTGCGACTGAGCTTGCTGCCCCTTCTGGCCCGGTGCGGCTGCGCCAGAATCAGGCCAGAACGCCGCAACTGCCTCAGGCCGCGACTGAAGCTTCGCCTTCGGCCGCGCGGTTGGCTGCGCCGAAAGCGCCGCGTGAGCCTGATGAGTTCGAGACTTTTGTCAGCGGAATCGCGGGGTACAGCGTTTCGGGTACAGCGGTCGAAGTGCGGCGATTCGGCTCCGAACTCGCGACGCAGGCCGAGGCTGCAGGTGATGCTGGTGAAATGGGTGAACCCTTGCCGCTGGTACCACCGGACTACCTCATCAAGCCTGGTGACCAATTGCTGGTCTCACTTTGGGGCTCAGTGGATGCCGAGGTTGACGTCACTGTCGACCGCAGTGGCCGGGTGACCTTGCCTCGCCTCGGAGCGGTGGTGGTGGCCGGAACCCGCTTCGCCGATCTAGCTGATGTCTTGCGGCGAAGGGCCGCACAAACCTTCAAGAACTTCGAACTAAGCGTTTCGATGGGAGAGTTGCGCGGTGTGCGGGTCTTTGTTACCGGCTTCGTCCAGCAGCCAGGTGCTTACAACGTCAACAGCCTGTCGACGATCAGCCAGGCCTTATTCAAAGCAGGCGGGCCTTCGTCTGCTGGCAGTTTCAGGCAGGTCACGCTTCGGCGTCAGGGTCAGCCGCCAGTGGTTCTGGACTTGTACGACGTGTTGGTGAAGGGTTTGCGCAAGGATGATCGCGTGTTGCAGTCAGACGATGTGCTGCACGTCGGACCGGTAGGGATACAGGTTGCATTGATCGGCAGCGTTAACCAGCAGGCCATCTTCGAACTGAAGCCAGGCGAGACCGTACGGGATTTGCTGGAGCTGGCCGGCGGTTTATCGCCCGTCGCCGATGACAGTCGACTGGTCTTGCAACGGCTTCGTGATCGTGACACTTTGCGCGTGGTTGAGTGGCCGTTGCCAGAAAGCGCAAACCGGCTTCTGGTGCAGGGTGATGTCCTGCGGGCCATCAGTGCAGTGAACACCGTGGCATCCATACTTCCGCAAAACAAGCGGGTACGGGTGGAGGGTGAAGTCACCCGTCCTGGAACGTACATCTTGCCACCTGGTAGCGGCGTAGAAGACGCGCTGAAGGCGGCTGGGGGCCTGACTGCGGCCGCATTCATGTTCGGAACTGAACTCGAACGTGAAAGCGTACGCATTGCCCAACAGCAAAACTACGAACGCGCTTTGCGCGATTTGGAGACAACTTTCGCTCGCTCTGCCGCCAACCAGCGCGCAGCCACCGCCGAAGAAGTGGCCGCACGAGCAAGTCGTGACGTGTCGACTGATCGCTTGATCCAGCGGCTGCGAGCTTTGAGGCCAACTGGCCGGATTGTGCTGGACCTCAGCCCAACGGCCACTGAACTGCCAGCTTTGACACTGGAAGATGGTGATCGGCTGTACTTTCCTGCACGCGCCAGTACGGTTGGTGTTTTTGGCAGTGTTTTCAGCGTTGGCAACTACCTTTACAGTGACCAACGAACGTTGGGCGACTATCTGCGACTGGCGGGCGGAAAGACCCGAGGTGCCGACGAGGACAGTGTCTTCGTGATTCGAGCAAACGGTAGTGTCGTCAGTGAGAGCCAGGATTCAGGCTGGTTGTCTAGAGGCAAGCTTCATAATTTGCCAGCGCTGCCTGGCGACACCGTTTTCGTCCCTGAAGAGAGCGATAAAGCCAGCTTTGTTCAAAACGTCAAGGACTGGACGCAAATCCTGTTTCAGTTCGGGCTAGGCGTGGCGGCGTTTAAAACGCTCGGCAACTGACGAACCAAGACTGATCCTCAGCCTTTTCAGTAGATCAGTAGATCAGTAGATCAGTTGAACAGGTTTGCTAGAGGTGAGAACGGGCAGGTCCGAAAGTTGCAAGTTCGTAGACAGGCAACTCACATGCAGCATGCTCTAACTGCCGCAATCACTGAATCAACTTCGTGCGGTTGCATCTGAGGGCTAATGGGCAGGCTCAGCACCTCGCGGTGTAGGCGTTCGGCGATGGGCAGGTCGCCTTGTCCCATGCCCATTTGCGAGTACGCCGGCTGCAGATGGGGCGGTACCGGATAGTGGATCACGGTTGCCACGCCGCGTGCAGCGAGCGCCTGAGCAAGCTGTTCGCGATTCGCATGACGCACGACATACAGATGCCAAACGGGGACGCAGCTATCAGCCACTTCCGGTAGCGCCAGCGGCAAAGCTTGCAGGCCTTGTGTGTAGCGCGCAGCGATCTGAGCGCGGTGCGAATTTTCGGCGTCCAGGGTGGTGAGCTTGTGGCGCAGGAATGCAGCCTGCATTTCGTCCAGGCGCGAGTTGAACCCGATCACGTCGTGTCGGTACTTCTGCTTGGAGCCGTAATTGCGCAAAACGCGCACCCGGTCGGCGAGTACTGGATCGTTGGTCGTGATGGCGCCTCCGTCCCCCAAGGCGCCCAGATTTTTGCCCGGATAGAAGCTCCAGGCGACCACATCACCGTGCGCGCCAACCCGCTGGCCTTTGTACAGAGCACCATGCGCCTGCGCAGCGTCTTCGATAACCTTAAGCCCATGTGCACGGGCGAAGGCTAGCACCGCGTCCAAGGCGGCTGGCTGACCGTACAAATGCACAGGCATCACTGCCTTCGTTCGCGACGTGAGCGCAGGTGCCAACCGATCCGGGTCCAGATTGGCCGTAGCCTCACAGGGCTCCACTGGCACTGGTGTGGCGCCTACATGGCTCACAGCCAGCCAGCTCGCTATGAAGGTATTCGAAGGCACCAGCACTTCATCGCCTGGACCGATGTCAAGGGCCCGCAGAGCCAAGATCAGCGCATCTAGGCCGTTGGCGACGCCCACCGCATGCGCGGCTTGGCAGTAGCTGGCGTACTCGCGTTCGAACAGGCTCGACTCTTCGCCCAAGATGAACCAGCCGGATTCGAGAACGCGATCGAAAGCTGCTTTCAGGCCTTCTGCGTGAGAGAGATTGACGGACTTCAAGTCCAGGAAAGGGATCAAGCTTGACGCTCCAGATCGATCATCGCAATAGCGCTTACGGCACAGCCGCTTTCGTAGCGCGCACCTGTTGCAGGAATTCTTCGTAGTTGCGGATGTAGTCGGCGGCGTCGTAGTGGTGGGAAGCAAACACCAGCAACAGGCCGTCCGGGCTGTACCTGTAATGCACACGCCAGGTCATGGGCGGCAGATAAACACCCTTGTGCGGTTCGTCAAGCAGCGTCTCGATTCGCTGTTCGCCGTCGTCAGCCATCACTGAACAGCTACCGCGCACGCAGATCAGAAATTCGTGACAGGCCTTGTGTGCATGCTCGCCGCGAATTTCTCGGCTGGGCACGCCATACACCATGAAGTAGCGCTGCGGCGTGAACGGAATCTGTCGCTCGAAGTCGCCCACCGTCAGACTGCCGCGCAGGTCCGGAATGACCGGGAATCTGTGAAGTGTGACGCCGCGAACCGCCGTGGGCTGAATCTCGTCACCCTGGTCTGCGCTCACCACCTTGGCTGAGGGAGCCAATCCGGCGCCAGCGCCAACATAGCCCGTGATGGCGGCAGGGTTGCCCTCGACGATGGCGCCCGGTGGCACTGACCGGGTGACGACGGACCCGGGGCGCACGATCGCGCCGGAACCCAAAACCACGTCAGCGTAAATAACCGAATTGGCGCCTATGCGTACACGGTCGGCCACGTAGGCGGCGGTCTGGCCTGATTCAGGCTCTGGTTCGATAAACACCACATTCGGCCCGATAGAAACATCGCGCTCGACGACTACACCCGGTCCGACTACAGCGCCGTGGCTGACACTGCAACCAACAGCGATACGGGCCAATGAAGAAACAAGCGCACGCTGGTCGTTCAGCTGCTGGACGGATTGGCTCATAGATGCGACAAGAGTGTAGCAGCAGCACATCACCTATTGCTTCGGCCCTGTGAAGTATCAAGCCGCATAGCGCACGTGGCGATCCTTGAAGTAGCTAATCACGCGTTCCGGAGTTTGCTCCAGCATCGTCATGTGCTGGTTGGCAGCTTCGCGT
>Ga0105045_10000488_pt1 | contig 28936 bp, 23 predicted proteins | sample MAT02_FD_78089 | JGI IMG/M metagenome (GOLD analysis project Ga0105045, IMG submission 78089) | Freshwater microbial communities from Lake Fryxell liftoff mats and glacier meltwater in Antarctica - MAT-02 (megahit assembly) | ecosystem: Environmental > Aquatic > Freshwater > Ice > Liftoff... | reverse complement strand
GGCCGGAGGGCGGTCCTCAGTCCGAGGGCGGTCCTCAGTCCGACGATGGCAGCGGCTTGGCCCCCTTGACCAGCAGCGGGGTGTCGCCCACCGACAGAGCACCGGCGCCGCCTTGGCTGCACAGCAGTTCGAGGCCGAGGTCCTCGTCGGCGTAGCGCTTGCCCAACAGGGTGGGGTCGCCGTCGCCCGGCACGGGCAGGCGGTCGCCGCCGCTTCCGTGCGGACGCATCGGCTCGCCGCCACAACGCACATCAACGTCGGACGCTTCCTTGGGCGCCTTGACCACCACCACTTGGGTGTCGCAGGTGGCACTTTCGAGGCGAAGGCCGGGCTTCAGCTCCATGGGAATCTCCGAGGTTCAGGCGGTGACCGGTACCGAGGCGGGACCGGCGACGTTGGACATGTGGACGTAGCGGATGGCGTCGAGGTCGACCTCGAGGTTGGGCCACCGGCGGTAGAGCTCGACGAACGCGATCTTGGCTTCCAACCGAGCGAGGTGGGCACCGATGCAGTAGTGGATGCCGTGGCCGAAGCTGATGCCCATCGGACCTTGGCGACCGATGTCGAAACGATCGGGGTCCTCGTAGGCGCGCTCGTCGCGGTTGGCGGCGCCGGTCACGACCAGCACCGGGCTGCCCGCCGGGATGGTGACACCGTGGAACGTGCGGTCGGCCAGGCAGAACCGGCCCTGGTACTGCGACGGGGCCCGCCAGCGCAGGACCTCCTCGACTGCGGACCCTGCCAGATCCGGGTCGGCCTGGAGGCGAGCACGCTCGTCAGGATGTTCGGCGAACGTCATGACCGCGTTGCCGACCAGCTTGGTCACGGTCTCGGCACCCGCCGCCGCGAGCAGGGCCACGAACTGGGCCACATCGGGGTCCGAGAGGCGGGCGGTGGTGCCATCGTCTTGTTCGACCTCCGCAGCGATGAGATGGTCGATCATCTGGTCCTGTGGGTGGCGACGCCGATCGACCACCAGTTGCTCCATGTATCCGAAGAACGCCACCGCCGCCTCGATGCCTCGATCGGGTGGGAACGGATTGCCGACCTCGCGCTCGAGCATGGCGTCGACCCAGTGCCGCAGTTGCTGACGGTCGCCGGCAGGCACACCGAGGATCTCGCAGACCACCTCAACGGGAAACGGGCCGGCCACGTCAACCACCGCATCGAACGACTCGGCTCCGGCCAAGTCATCGAGGAAGCCCTCGATGACGCGTCGGACGACGGGCTCCCAGCCGGCCACTCGGCGCGGCGTGAACGCTCGGCTCACGAGCTTGCGCATCCGGTCGTGGACGGGCGGGTCCATCATGATGATCGAGCCGATGGACCCCACTGCCTGGCCGAACGCCGCACTGCGGAGCTGGTCGAGGGTGACGCCGAGCGTCGACGTGAAGCTGGCGTGGTCGCGGTGGACCTCGATGCAGTCGTCGTAGCGGGACACGGCGTAGAAACCGAGTTCGACGTGGTGGAAGACCGGCGCCTCGTCGCGCATCCAGCGGTAGGTGTCCCACGGGTCCTCGAAGAAGGCTTCGCTGTAGGGATCGAAGGTCTGCACGTCGGTCACGTCACGCCCCTCCCCCGAAGCGCTCTTCGAGCAGCGTCGCAAGGCGGCGACGGTCGACCTTGCCCGAGTCGAGCCACGGAAGCTCGCTCTGGTCGCCGAAGACAACGATGTGGCGCGGCACCTTGTACGAGGCGATCTCGTCTTTGACCCTCGAGCGCGCCTCGATGGCATCGAGGGACTCGCCCGGGCGCAGCGCGATGGCGGCGACCACGTCTTGACCGCGATCGGGGTGGTCCACGCCGGTGACGAACGCCATCACCACCTCGGGCATCTCCTCGAGCACGACCTCGACCTCGCGAGGAGTGATGTTCATGCCCGAAGACTTGATCAGATCGCCCATCCGGCCCGTGAAGTAGAAGTGGCCGTCCTCGTCGAAGCGGCCGGCATCGCCGGTTCGGTACCAGCCGTCGACGGTGAACGTGTCCGACCGCTCGCGCTTGTGAAGCCCCACCGTGAGGGAGTAGCCGCGCAGCCACAGCTCGCCGGTCTCACCGCGGGGTAGGTCTGCGAGCGTCACCGGATCGACGATCTTGTGCTCGACGCCCGGCACCGACAGGCCGAAGCTGCCCTCCTTGCCGGGCGGGAGCTCACGCTTGGTGTCGAACGTATGCGGGCCGAGCGTCTCGGTCATGCCCAGCGAGTTTGCCTTCGGCACATCGGCGTCTTGTTGCAGGTGCTGGGGAAGCAGCGCCGAGAGCGACCCGCCTCGAACCGCAGAAAGGTCGCGCTGCGAGAACGAAGGGTGATCCACGAGCGCCTTGGCCATGTGCGGCCACCCCAGAACTTGGGTGACGCGCTCGCGCTCGATCAGGTCGAGGGTCGCCCCCGGCTCGAACACGTCTTCGAACACCAGCGACGCCCCCACGTGCATGGCGGCGATGAGCGTGAAGCTGAACCCCCCCACCCAAAACAGCGGCATCGGCGTATAGAGCACGTCGTCGTGCTGGAGCTCGCGCATCTGCCCCAGGTTGTGGGCGTGGCGGATGGCGGCGCCGTGCGTGTGGATCGCTCCCTTCGGATCCGCGGTGCTGCCTGAGGAGTAGACGATCACCATGGGGTCCGCGGGGTGCAGTTCCTGCTCCGCCTCGGCCAGCAACTCCGCAGGAAACTCGGCGCCCCTCGCCGCTAGGTCATCGACGCTCCCGCGCCACGGCCGCTCGCCCGAGCCCCAGGTCCAGATGCTGCGGAGGTAGGGATGGGACGGCACCATGATGCGCTCTGCCTGCTGGCGGGCCAGGCCGGGTACCGCCTGCTCGAGCCGGTCGAGATAGTCGTGCCCCAGGTGGGCATCGACGCTGAGCAACAGGGACAGGTCGGCGTGGCGAATGGTTCGCCGCAGTTCGGAGGCCTTGTTGTACGTGTTCAGCAACGCGACCACCGCGCCCATGCGCGTCGCCGCGAGCCAGCCGATCACCCAGGCCGGCCCGTTGGGCGCAAGCAGCCCGATATGAGTGCCCTTGCCCACGCCGCTGGCCAGCAGCCCGCGCGCCAACGCGGCCGAGCGCTCGTCGATCTCGCCATAGGTCAGCCGCTCATCGCCCAACGTCACGAACGGCCGGTCACCCCACCGCTGCACGCACGACTCGATGAGCGCGGCGCTGGTGGGCGTGAACGACGGAAAGTAGGTGGTGCGGGTCACGAGCGTCGGGCCTCCCATGAAGCTGACGTGTTCGTTAGATTGCCCATCATGCCCGGTACAGAGACCTCATGAGCGACCTCGACCTCGACGACCTCCGAGCGCGGGCCACCGCCGCCGCGCAGCAGTGGGCGCCGGCCTGCCGCATCGGGGATCTGCGGGTGATGGAGGGCGGCACGATCGGCCTGGTGTACGGCGCCACGGTGGTCGACGGTCCCGTGGCCCACCCCGAGATCGTGCTCAAGGTGGCGCCTCCGGGCTTGGCGCCCGTGCGCAACCGCGATGTGCTGCGCCAGGCCCGCTGCATCGGCGCCCTCGACGGGCAACCGAACGTGGGCGTGCCACCGCTGCTGTTCACCGATGCCGGTGACCCAGTGGAGGTGCCCCCGTTCTTCGCGACGGGGTTGGTGGCGGGCGAGTGCGGCGAACCGTTGCTCGACGCCGTGCGCAACCGCCGTCCCGATGACATCGTCCGGGGCCGGGCGTTCGCCGCCGTGCGGATGCTCGCGGCACTGCACCGCGTCGACCCCGACGCCGTTGGCTTGGGCGGCGAGCCGCTGACCACCCCCATTGGCGAGGTGGATCGCTGGACCCGCACCTTCGAGACCGTCCCCGACGAGGTGCGGGTCGGGTACCAGGCGTGCGCGGACCTCCTGCGCTCCACGGCACCGGAGCCGCTCCCGGCAGTGGTGGTCCACGGCGACTATCGACTCGGCAACATGTTGTCGGAAGCCGATGAGGTGCGGGCCATCATCGACTGGGAGATCTGGTCGCGCTCGGACCCCCGCATCGACCTGAGCTGGTTCCTGTTCTTCACCGATGAAGCTCGCCACCCGGTCGTCGCGCCCGACGTGGACTCGGGCATGCCGACCGACGCGGAGTTGCTGGCCGCCTACGAGGCCGAGGCCGGCGGCGCAGTGCCCGACCTCGCATGGTTCCATGCCCTCACCCGCTACAAGGAGGCCGCGGCGATGGCCCTCATCGCCAAGCACCTGGCCAAGAAGGGCGATACCGACACCCTGGCCAAGATGGCCGTGATGCTCCCCGCCCTCATCGCCGACGCCCACCAGCAAGCGGCCGTCCTGGGCTGACAGCGTCAGAGGTTGCCGGTCGTGGCGTCGAGGTACCCCTGCATCTCGGCGACGGTGGCGTCGTCGCCGGCGGACGCTTGGAGCAGGGCATCGAAGCCGCAACGCTGCTCGTCGGTCGGGCGCAGCGCCTCGACCATCTCGTCGAACCGCTGGCGGGCGCCGACCACCCGCTTGGGGCCGAAGCGCGTGGGCCAGGCGTCGGGCGACGGCTGGTAGTCCTTCAACACCGAGCGGGCCACCGACACCTTGTGGACCTCGGTGGGGCCGTCCATGATCCCCATCATCGTGCCGACCTCGGTGGGGAAGGTCATGAGGTTGGAGACGCCGAGCGCCCCATGGAGGTGCTGGGCCCGACGGGAGATGTCAGACAGCACATCGGCGGCGAGCACCTTGCAGGCGGCGATCTGGCGGCGGGCTTCGGCCGTGGAGCTCTGGTCGATGAGCCACGCCGTGTGCAGCACCATCAGCCGGAAAGACTGGAGCTGGATCCACGAGTCGGCCACGGTCTGCTGCACCAGCTGCTTTCGGGCCAGCACCTCGCCCTTGGTCTGGCGCGACAGCGCTCGTTCGCACAGCACCTCGAGCTGGCGGTTGGCCATCGCTACCGCCCGCATCGCGTGGTGGATGCGTCCGCCTCCGAGACGGGTCTGGGCCACGACGAACGCCTGGCCCTCGCCACCCAGCAGGTTCTCGGCCGGCACCCGCACGCCCTCGTAACGGACATGGGCGTGCATGCCCTCGCCCCACGGCTCGTTGCCCAGGCCGATGTTGGCCAGCACGCGAATCCCCGGCGCGTCCGACGGCACCAGGAACATCGACATCCCCTTGTACGGCGACACGTCGGGGTCCGTGACGGCCATGACGATGATGAACGACGACGTGCGCAGGTTGGAGGAGTAGAACTTCTCGCCGGTGATGACCCACTCGTCGCCGTCGCGCACGGCCCGGGTCTTGATCATCGTGGGATCCGACCCACCCTGGGGCTCGGTCATGGAGTAACACGAGAACGCCTCGCCCTCGAGCAGCGGCTGGAGCCAGCGCTGCTTCTGCTCGGGGGTGCCGTAGTGGGCGATGATCTCGGCGTTGCCGGTGTCGGGAGCGGCGCAGCCGAACACGATCGGTGCCCAGCTCGATCGGCCGAGGATCTCGTTCATGAGCGCCAGCTTGAGCTGGCCGTAGCCCTGGCCGCCGAGCTCCGGTCCGAGGTGGCAGGCCCACAAGCCGCGCTCGCGAACCTGCTCCTTCAGCCCACCGATGAGGGTGCGCAGGGGCTCGTCGACCGCGCCGTAGGTGAGGCCGCCGAACAAGACGTCGAGCGGCTCGAGCTCGGTCCGGACGAACCCGTCCATCCAGTCGAGCTGCGCCTGGAACTCAGGCTCGGTCGAGAACTCCCACATGGTCGCTGGCCAAGCCCTTTCAGGCCACGTTCATGAGGCGGGCAAGGTTGCCACCCATGACCTTGGCCACGTCGTCGACCGGCAACCCTTCGAGCTCATCGACGAACGTGATCGGGTCCGACATGCCCTCGGGGTGCGGGTAATCCGAGCCGAACAGCACGTTGTCGACACCGATGAGCTGCACCAGCCCCTTGGGGTCATCCTCGTGGAAGGGGTGCACGAAGATGTTGCGCTTGAAGACCTCGACGGGATCCTCGTCGAATGACTTGGGGCTGAACGCGTAGGCCGAACCCATGTCGCGGATCAGCGGACGGACCCAGCCGCTGCCGTTCTCGACCGGCGTGATCTTCAGTTTGGGGAAGCGGGAGCACAGGCCGTGGCCGATGGCCGATGCGATCGTGTCGATGATCGACCGGTGCTGGCCGTTGATGATGGCGGCGAAGCCGGAGCCGCCCTTGAAGGGCAAGAACTCATCGCCGGGCACGCCCTCCCACTCGTTGACATAGCGCTGGTAGCCGCTGTCTGACGCATGCATGCCGACGACGATGCCGGCCTCTTCGACCAGCTTCCAGAACGGGTCGAACTCGGGGAGCGCGAACGAGCGCGGCCCGCGGAAGCCGGGAACGGGGGCGGGCCGGACCAAGATGATCTTGGCCCCGTGGTCGAGCACCCACTCCAGTTCCTCGATGGCCTTGTCCACGATGGGCAGCGTGATCACCGGCGTGGCGAAGATGCGATCCTCGTAGTTGAAGGTCCAGTCCTCGAGCATCCAGCGGTTGAGCGCGTGGATCACTGCGTGGATGGCATCGGGGTCGTTGCGCAGCCGCTCCTCGACCAGGCTGGCCAGCGTGGGCCACATGAGGGCGCGGTCGATGCCCAGTTCGTCCATCAGTTCCAGCCGGGGGCCGGGCTCGCGGAACGCAGGGAGTGCGTCCATGGCGCGCCCCATGATCTCGCGGCGGCTCTTCCCCTCCGGGTTGCCGATCTTGTAGTACTCCTCCTGCGCGCCCGGGGCCGCCACCCGATCGAACGTTGGGTTGGGGATGTAGTCGCTGATGCGGCCCCCCACGGCGATCTTGGTGCGCCCGTTCACCTCCACGTACTGGACGATCCCGGCGTACTCGTCGGGGAGGTGCCGGGTGAGCGCCTCACGGGTTTCATACATGTGGTTGTCGGCGTCGAAGACCGCGAAATCGAGTTGGCGAGACGGCATGGTGGACCCCCTGGAACAGAAAGTGACATCTCTGTTAGATGACCATACACTCCAGCTTCGCACGGTGGGAAGGGTCACCGACCTAGGAGGCTGGGTGGAACTGGAGCTGTCCGAGGACCAGGCGTTCTTCGCCGAGACCACCCGTCGGTTCCTCGCCGCCGAGTGTCCCATCACCGCCACTCGCGCCCTTGAGCACGACCCGACCGGCTTCAATCGTTCGGTCTGGCGACAGGGCGCCGAACTGGGGTGGACCTCACTGTTGGTGGCCGAAGCCCACGGCGGCGGCAGCCTCTCCGAACACGGCCTCACCGACCTCGTGCTGGTGGCCGAAGAGCTAGGACGGCTCGTGGCGCCCGGTCCGTTGGGGCCAGTGAACGTGGTGGCAGCGGCGCTTTCGCGGGTCGGCACGCCGGAGCAGAGGGGCGCCGTCCTGCCGGGACTGATTTCGGGCGAGGCGGTGGCGACTTGGTGCGGTGCGAAGCCGGTCGAGGGTCGACCGGCGGGCGACGGGTTCGTGCTCACGGGCAGGGTTGCCCCCGTCGAGGCCGCGGCCCAGGCCGCGCACCTCCTCGTCACCTTCACCCACGACGGCACCGTGTCGCAGGCGGTCCTGCGCGCCGACGCGCCCGGGCTCACCGTCACGCCGCTCGCCGGGCTCGACCTGGTCCGGCGGTTCGCCGAGGTGCAGTTCGACGAGGTGGCGGTCACCGCCGCCGATGTGGTCGGGGCCATCGGCTTCGGCGCCACCGAGGCCGAGCACCAATTGCAGGTGGCCTGCGTCGTGCAGTGCGCCGAAACCGTAGGGGCGATCGACCACGTCCTCGCCATGACGGTGGAGTACCTGGGCGACCGGTACTCATTCGGCCGACCGCTGTCGTCGTACCAGGCGCTCAAGCACCGCGTCGCCGATCAGAAGATGTGGCTCGAAGCCAGCCATGCCACGGCCACTGCGGCAGCCCAGGCCGTCGCCACCGGATCGGCCGATGCGGCGGAACTGGTGAGCGCAGCCAAGGCGTGGATCGGTCCGCACGCCACCGAGCTGGTGCAGGATTGCATCCAGCTCCACGGCGGCATCGGCGTCACATGGGAGCACGACCTCCACCTCTACCTGCGGCGAGTCACGGTCAACCGAGCCACCCACGGCACACCCGAGGACCACGCCGAACGCATCGCCACTCGGCTCCTGGGGGCGGCATCGTGACCACCACCGTCGAGTCCACCGACCAGCCCGAACCCGTCGAGGACTTCCGGGCACGCGCTCGGGCCTGGCTGGCCGAGTCCATGCCACCGTTGGGCGACGGGTTCAACGACCGCAGCGACGCCCGGCGCGAGATCGAGCGCGACCTCCAGGCCCGCCTGTGGCGGGGAGGCTTCGCTGGCGTCTGCTTCCCGGCGGCCTATGGCGGCCTCGGGCTGAGCGTCGAGCACCAGCGGGCCTTCACCGAAGAGTCCGCTCCTTACGACATGCCCTTCTCGCTCAACGTGCCGACCCTCGGCATCTTGGCCGCCACCCTGGTGGAGTTCGGCACACACGAGCAGAAGGCCCGCCACCTCCCGGCGATCTTGCGTGGCGAGGAACTCTGGGTGCAGTTCCTGTCCGAGCCGAGCGGCGGCTCCGACCTTGCCGGCTGTCTCACTCGCGCCGATCGAGATGGGGACCTGTTCATCTTGAACGGATCCAAGATCTGGAGCTCCGCGGCGTACGCCAGCGACTATGCCATGTGCCTAACTCGCACCAACTGGGACGCTCCCAAACACCGTGGGCTCTCCATGTTCATCATGAAGATCCACCAACCGGGCGTGCAGGTGGAGCAGATCCGCCAGGTCGACGGGTCGCTCGAGTTCTGCCAAGAGTTCTTCGACGACGTACCCCTCGCCGTCACCGACGTGGTGGGCGAGATCGACGACGGCTGGAACGTGGCCACCCGCCTGCTGATCCACGAGCGGATGGCCGTCGGTGGCGGCTCGGTGTACACCAGCGGTCGTTCGCTCGGCCACCAGGCCCAAGGGGAAGAATCGAACCTGGTCGAGGTGGTCCGCGCCACCGGCCGGACCAGCGACCCCCATGCCCGCCAACTGGTGGCCGAGGCCCACATCCGCCAAGTGGTCGGCGGCCAGCTGGTCCGTCGACTCAGCCAGGCAATGGCCACCGGCGCCATGGCCCCCCCTGCAGGGTCGGTGATGAAGCTCTTCGGTGCCACCAACATGATGCGCCGCACCGAGATCGGCCTGGAACTGGCTGGCGAGTCCGTCGCCGCTTGGCCGCTTGATGGCGACCCGCCGGTGGGTGCCGCGCTGGGCCAGGCATCGCTGTGGCGCCAAGGCGTGTCGCTCGGCGGCGGATCGAACGAGATCCAGCGCAACATCATCAGCGAGCGGCTTCTCGGCATGCCGCGCGAGGCCTCGGCGGACCGAGAGATCCCCTACCGAGATGTGCCACGCGGCGGCGCACCCCGATGACCGACGAGCCGCTTCGCTCCGAGCTGCGGGCCTGGCTCGCAGAGACCTTCACCCCCGAAATCCGCCAGGCCGTGGGCCGCCGCACCGACGAAGGGTTCGATGCCCATCGGAAGTGGAACGCCACCTTGGTCGATGCTGGATGGGGCGCCGTGGCCTGGCCGGCGACCTTCGGCGGTCGCGACGCCAGCCTCCCCGAACAACTGGCCTACAACGAGGAGATGGCGGCGGTTGGCGCCCCCGGCCCGGTGAACGCCATCGGTGTGGCCAACATCGCCCCGGCGATCATGACCTACGGCACCCCCGAGCAACAGGAGCGCTACCTGCGCCCGATGCTGCGCGGCGACGAGATCTGGAGCCAGGGGATGTCCGAGCCCGAGGCCGGGTCCGACCTGGCGTCACTGCGGTGCCGGGCTGTCGTCGATGGCGATGATTTCCTGGTCACCGGCCAAAAGACGTGGAACTCCAACGGCGACCGGGCCAACTGGTGCCAGCTGTACGTGCGCACCAACCCCGAGGTTCCCAAGCACCGGGGCATCACGTGCCTGCTGGTCGACATGACCACACCCGGCATCGAGGTCCGCCCGATCAAGACGATGGCCGGCGACTCAGGGTTCGCCGAGGTGTTCTTCGATGAGGTGCGCGTGCCTCGCTCGGCGCTCCTCGGATCAGTAGACGACGGCTGGAGCGTGGCCACCCGCACCCTGAGCAACGAGCGGGCCGGTGTCGCCACCATGTATCTGCACCTGCGCCGCAAGCTGGACCGGTTGCTCGACGCCGCCGCCCAACCGGGGCCCGACGGTCGCCGCCCGGCCGACGATCCGGTTGCCCGCCACGCTTTGGCGGCTCGCTCCATCGACGTGCGGCTGCTCGAACTCCTGGCCAAGCGGTCGATCGGCGCGGCGCTGGCCGGCAAGCCGCCGGGCGCCGAGGGAAGCGTCATCAAGGTGGCGTGGTCATCGAGCGACCAGGCGCTGACCACCACCGCAGTCGACGTGTTGGGCATGGCCGCGCTCGATGACGGGTGGGCGCGGGAGATGTGCGCCTCGCGCTCGCTGTCGATCGCCGGCGGCACCACCGAGGTCAACAAGAACATCGTGGCCGAACGCGTCCTGGGCCTCCCCCGAGAACCGAAGGCCGGCGACAGCTAACGTTCGTGTCACATTCCGAGGTCAAGGGGACGCCATGGGGGATCTACTGCAGTACGAGGGCAAGCGGGTCGTCGTAACCGGCGCTGCTTCAGGCATGGGGGCCGCGACGGCCACCCTCTTGACCGAACTTGGGGCCGAGGTGATCGGCCTCGACATCAAGACCGGCGATGCCCCCATGGCGGCGTTCCACCTCGCCGATCTCTCCGACCCGGTATCGATCGATGCCGCCGTCGACGCCATCGGCGGCCCGGTCGACTCGCTGTTCAACTGCGCAGGGCTGCCCACCAACGCCCCGGGCCAGACGATCATGCGCGTCAACTTCGTGGGCCACCGCCACCTCACCGAGGCGCTGCTCCCCCAGATGACCAAGGGCAGCTCGGTCGCCTTCATCTCGTCGGCGGCCGGGATGAGCTGGCAGCAGAACTGGCCCGTTTTGAAGGAGCTGTGCGAGACGATCGGGTTCGACGAGGCCATCGCCTGGTGCGATGCCCACGACGAGCTCATCTCCCCGAACGGCTACGGCTTCTCGAAGGAGGCCATCTGCGCGTACGTGGCGTGGCGGGGCTACCAAGTGGCGGCCACCACCCGCGTGAACGCCATCCTCCCCGGCCCGACCGACACCCCGATGATGCCGAGCTTCGTGGAGATGATGGGCGAGGATTTCTTCAACAAGTTCCCGAAGCCGGTGGGCCAGAACTCCACGCCCGAAGAGCAGGCATGGGCGATCGTGATGCTCAACAGCCCGCGCTCGAGCTACATCGCCGCCACCAACGTGTTCACCGATGGTGGCTTCAGCGGCGGGATCCTCACCGACAGCATCGACTTCGCCGCCATCCTCGGCGGCTGACGCTACGGAGGCCCCCGGTAGCTGACCCCGATGGCCTGCCCTTGCCGGTCGAACACCTCGATCTCCCCATCGGAGCCACGAGTGGCCCCGTAGCCGCCTCGGTGCTTCAGGCGGTTGTGGAACCCGCAGATCGGCCCGAGGTTGTCGATGTTGGTGGCGCCACCCTGCTCCCACCCGGTGAGGTGGTCGATCTGGCAGCGATTCGCGGGCACCCCGCACCCGGGCCAGTAGCAGGATCGGCTGTCGGAGGCGAGGACGGCGGACCGTTGTGCCGCTGACGCCAGCCGTGAGGATCGACCGAGCCAGAGCGGCCGCCCACCAGCACCGGTGACCAACAACGAGATGCCAGCCCGGGATGCCAACTCGCGGATCAGGGCATCGGACACCGGTCCGATGCCCAGGAGTTCGGCCCGGCGTGCCGTGCGCTCGGCGTCGCTCACCCCGGCCCGGCGCAGCAAGGTGTCGAGGTCAACCACCGCCATCACCAGGGGCCGAACCGACCGGCCGTTCGGGGCCGCCGCCCCACGGGCGACGAGTGCGATGAGGGCGTCGCCCTGCAGTTCGGTCCACGTACGTGGGTCTGCATCGAGCAGTCCCTCGCGGCGCCACCGCTCGATCTCGGCCGCGACGGCTGACTCCAGCGTGGCGCGCCCCTCCGGTGACAGATCGCCATCGAGCAGACCCCGGCCACCGAAGCCCTCGCGCAACCGAAGCGTGTTGCGATCAGATCCGCCCGGGTCGCGATCGGGCTCGTTCTCCCCCAGTTCCGCCAATGCGTCGAAGTACCACCGCTCGAGATGGAGCCTCAGCGCGTCCGCGGTGACGGTGACCGCATGAGCCACGAGCCTCTTCTCGTCGCGGTCGAACAACGCCTCCACCGGCTCCCGCCGCGCCGCCACGAGCAGCCGAAGGTGCGCAGCAGACAGCCGCCCCGCCGCTGCGCCAAGCGCAACCTGGGGCATCTGGTGCGCACGCAAGCAGGTCCGTCGCTCGGAAGCGGCAGCGAGCCGAGCCATCCCAAGTTCGGCAACCATCCACGACACCGGTGAGCGGTGCCCATCGGCCGCCCATGCCATCGACGCCTCGAACGCTGGCAGCACCTCGACCATGGCCCCATCCACTGCGGCCCGCACTGCGCCAGCGCCGCGAAGGGCGGCGTCCAGCGCCGTCGGAGCGTCTCCAACGCGGGCGTCGAGAAGACGATCGAGGGCGGCATGCACGTTCGCCCGATCGAGTTCTCGTGCTCCTTCTGCCGATTCCATAGCCCACACCGTAGGCAGGGGGTCTGACATCGAAGATGACGAAAGACGTCGAAACGGACATGGCGCTTCGAGCCGCCCCTCCCCTGGGTTACAAGATGGCCCCGGACTCCTTCATGGCGGCGATCTGATCCCAGTCGTAGCCCGCTTCCATCAGCACCAGCTCGGTGTGCTCGCCGTGCTCGGGCGCCCGTTCCACGCTGATAGCCACTTCGTCGAACTGCGCGGGGCTGGCCACCAGTTGCACGTCTTGGCCATTGCCCGCCGTCATCGTGGGCAGGTAGCCGTTGGCCACGACCTGCGGATCGTCGTAGAGCTCATCGAGGGTCTGGAACGGGCTCCACACGCCCTCGAAGTCGTCGAGCACCACTTTCCACTCCGCCAACGTCTTGGTGGCGAACGCCTCGTCCAGCCGGGCGATGCACTCCTGCGCGTTCTGCGACCGGGACACAGAGTCGGAGAACTTCGGGTCGGTGGCCATGTCGGGAACGCCGAGGCGCGCCACAAAATCGTCCCAGTGCTTGTCGGACTGCAGCAGCATCAAGGCGATGAAGCGATCGTCGCCCGTGCGGTAGGTGCCGACACCCGGATTGGGCGACTTGGTCCGGTCGCCCTGAGGGATCTTCGAGAACCCGAACAGCTTCGAGGCGATGATCATCGGCGAGACCTGCCACATGGCCGTGGCCAGCAGCGAGACGTCGACCACGCTCGGTTCGCCGGTGCGCTCGCGCTTGAGCAGCGCAGCAGCGATGGCCCCGGCTGTGGTGAGCCCGCCCATCACGTCGCCGAACGCCGGCGTGGGCTGGCCGGGAGGCCAGCCTCCTTCGCGCTCGGGCATGGACACACCGACGCCACCTCGGGCCCAGAAGGCGGCACCGTCGTAGCCACCCTTGTGGGCCTCGGGCCCCTTCGGCCCCGCGCCCGATCCGCGGGCGATGATGATGTCGGGGTTGGCGGCGCGGATGTCTTCCGTGTCGATCTTCAGCTTGGCCCGCACGTGGGGCAGGTAGTTGGTGAGGAACACGTCGGCCGTGGCCACCAGCTTCAGCAGTACCTCGCGGCCCTCATCGGTGGTGAGGTCGAGCCCCACCGAACGCTTCCCTCGGTTGGGCTGCTCCATCATGAAGTTCACGGCACCGGCACCACCCGGGAGCAGGCCCGAGGTGATCAGCCCGCGTTGCGGGTCTCCGGTTTCGGGATGTTCGATCTTGAGGACGTCGGCACCCCAGTCGACCAGGATCGACCCTCCAGACGGAATGAACATCCAGCTGGCAACCTCGATGACGCGGATTCCCTCGAGCGGTCCGGACACGGCACTTCTCCCTTGTGTTGCGCGGCTAGGCGGGCCAGCCGACGGTCTTGGTTTCGGTAAAGATCTCTAGGCCTTCGATGCCGCATTGGCGGCCGATGCCCGATTGCTTGTAGCCCCCGAACGGCGCGTCGGCGCCGTACCAGATGCCCCCATTGATGCCGAGGGTGCCGGTGCGGATGCGCTTGGCCACACCCTTGGCCCGGTCGAGGTCGCCGGCGGTGATCATCCCCGAAAGGCCGTAGCTGCTCTCGTTGGCAATGCGCACGGCGTCGTCATCATCGTCGAACGGGATCACCACGAGCACCGGGCCGAAGATCTCCTCCTGGGCAATGGTCATGGTGTTGTCGACGTCGGCGAAGAGGGTGGGTTCCACGTACCAACCCGTTGGCAGGTGCTCGGGGATGCCGCCGCCGCACACCAGCCGAGCCCCCTCGGCCTTGCCCGTCTCGATGTAGCCGAGCACTCGGTCGCGCTGACGCTTCGAGACGAGCGGACCCATGAGGTGCGAGGCATCGGTGGGGTCGCCGTAGCTCACGGTGGCGAACCCGCTTGCGGCCAGCTCGACCGCTTCGTCGTAGCGAGACCGCGGCACCAACAGTCGGGTCGGCATCGCACAGCCCTGCCCCCCGTGAAAGCAGACCATGGAGGAGCTCGGGATGACCGCCGCGAAGTCGGCATCGTCGAGCACCAGGTTCACCGACTTGCCTCCCAGCTCGAGGAACACAGGCTTGAGGGTCTCGGCGGCCGCCGCCATGACCCGCCGACCGGTGGCGGTGGAGCCGGTGAACGCCACCATGTCGACGAGCGGCGACGTGCTCAGCACCTCCCCGACCAGGTGGTCCGACGACGTGACGATGTTGACCACTCCGGGCGGGATCTCGGTGCGCTCGGCGATGAGACGGCCGATGCGCGTGGCGTTCCAGGGCGTGTCGGGTGCCGGCTTGAGCACGCACGTGTTGCCCATGGCCAGCAGCGGACCGAGCTTGTTGAGGATGATCTCGATGGGGAAGTTCCACGGCACGATGACGCCGATGACACCGATGGGCTCCTTCCACACCTCGCGCTCGGTCTCGGTGCCCATGCCGAAGGCGTCTTTGCGCCCGAGCGACCGCTTCCATTCGAACTGATCGATCATCTCGGCGGGCCACGACAAGGCCTCGCGCAGCGGAGCGTCGAGCTGCGGGCCGTAGGTGATCAACACCGGGCAGCCCACCTCGGCCACCAGCTCCGAGCGCAGCTCTTCTTGCTCGGCCACCAAGCCATCTTGCAGCTGGAGCAAACAGCGCTTGCGCAGCGCCGGGTCGGTGGCCCACGCGGTGGTGTCGAACGCTCGGCGGGCAGCGGCGATGGCGCGCTCCATGTCGGCGCGGCTGCCGTCGGCCACCGGACCCAGCACCGCTTCGGTCGCCGGATTGACGTTGTCGAAGGTGGCGCCACCCTCGGCATCGACGAGCGCGCCGTCGATGAGCATCCGCCGCTCGCCCAGCGCCGTCACCAGACCAGCTCCAGGTTGTCGACGGACCGCAGGCCCTGCGAATACAGGAGCTCGATGCCGTCGGGCAGCCGGTATTCGGGAATGAGCCGGTGCCACTCCTCGAGCGCCACGCGCAGCTCCATCCGGGCCAAGTGGGAGCCGAGGCAGCGATGGGCACCGCCGCCGAACGCGATGTGTCGGTTTCCGCTCCGGTCGAAGTCGACCGTGTTCACATCCGTCCAGACACGCTCGTCGGTGTTGGCGGACGCGATCATCACGGCCACGACCTTGCCCTCGGGCACAGGGAACCCGTTGATCTCCGTGTCCGTGGTCGCCACCCGCACGATGCCCTGGACCGGTGTCTCCCACCGCAGCATCTCCTCGATGGCGTGCTGGATGACCGAGGGGTCATCGACGATCCGCTGGCGTTGCGCCGGGTTCTGCGCCAGGTAGGCGAGCATGCAGTCGAGCGAGGCGGTCACGGTGTCGAGGCCGGCGAGGAAGAACAGGTAGCCGATGTCGAGCACGTCATCGTTGGTGAGCCGATGGCCATCGACCTCGGCTTCGAGGAACATCGACAAGAAGTCGTCGCGTGGGTCTTGCTTTCGCTCGTCGATGGCTTCTTGTAGGGCCGCATAGATCTTCTTGCCGACCTCGTTGGTGTAGGCCACCCGCTCCTCCTGCGTCGTCACCGGGGGCCGGATGATGCCGTTCTTGAGGGCGATGAACTCCTTGGACCGAGACACCGGCAGCCCGAGCAACTGGAGGAAGACCGTGGTCGGCAGCGGCTCGGCGATCGCCTCGTGGAAGTTGCAACCGCCCTGGTCCACCAACGGTTCCACCAGCTCGAGGACCAACTTCCTTGTTTGTTCCTCGAGGAGCGCGACCTGCTTGGGGGCAAAGATCGGGTCGAGCAGCTTGCGGTAGTTCTTGTGCTCGGGCGGATCGATCTGCAGGGGGATGAGCGGCCGGACCTGGCCAATGGCCACGGCGTCGATGCCAGAGCTGAACAGCTCCGGGTGCGACAAGACGTAGCGCACCTCCTCGTCGCCGCCGACGATCAGCATCCCTTCCGTGCCTTCGCCGAGGTCGACGGCGGGGCCAGCATCGCGCAAGCCCTTGAGCAGCGGCTGGGGGCAGGCAAGATCCTTCGGATCCATCCCGCCCCCCATGACGTTGAGGTCGCTCACTTCGACGCTCCTTCGGCGCGCACGGTGGTCTTCTCGGCGGGGACGACGGGCGGTGCTTGCTTCCACGAAGGCACGCCGTCGTCGGGCTTGGCGGCCGGCCAGCCGTCGTCGTGGATCTCGGCCCAGTGCGAGTGGTTCAGTTGGTGGATGGTGAAGCAAGCCTTGAGCGCGTTGTGGAAGCCCTGGTTGTCCACGGTCTGGTTGACCGACTCCTTGATCATCAGGGCGGTCATGGTCGGCAGTTGTGCGATCCGCCGAGCGAAGTCGAGCGTCGAGTCCTCGAGTTCGGCACGCGGGAACACCTTCGACACCATGCCCAAGCGGTGCGCCTCGTCGACGTCGATGCTGTCACCGGTGAGCAGCAGTTCCTTGGTCTTGCGGGGACCAAACTCCCAGGGGTGGGCGAAGTACTCCAGCCCGCACATGCCGAGGCGGGTGCCCACCACGTCGGCGAACACGACGTCGTCGGCGCCCACGATGAGGTCGCACGACCACATCAACATCAGCCCCGCGGCGTAGACCGGTCCCTGCACCTGGGCCACCGTGATCTTGCGGAGGTTGCGCCAGCGCAACGTGTTCTGGAAGTAGTAGTGCCACTCCTGCAACATGCGCTTCTCGGCACCGGCGCGCGTGGCGCCATTGATGGCCATGGTGGGGTGGTTCTGGTACTCGGCGATGGCCGCCTTGGAACCCATGTCGTGACCCGATGAGAACAACGTCCCGGTCCCACCGAGGATCACCACTCGGCAGTCGTCGTCGGCCTCGGCGCGCAAGAAGGCGTCGTCGAGTTCAACCAGCAGCCCCCGGTTCTGTGCGTTGCGGGCATCGGGTCGATCCAGCAGGATCCGCACGATCGCCCCATCGTCGTGGGTCTCGTACTGGAGGAACTCGTAGTCGGGCATGGCCGCACTCCTGGGCACAGATGGGGGCGCCAAAACCTGACACCAGTGTCAGAATAGGTCGATCTCGTCGACGAGGTGCTGCGAAAGCGCCGTCGTCGCATCGAGGGTGCGACCCGACAGCGCCAACCAGGCGGTGCGATGTCGACCGATGCGAACCGGAAGGCTGACTGTGCCGCCAGCACCGGGGATCAGGCCCATCCGCAGCTCGGGCAGCGCCACCACCGTGGATGGTGCGGCCACCACCCGACGGGAGAACGCGGCAAGCTCGATGCCCGAGCCGATGCACGCGCCGTGGAGGTGCACCGTGGTCCGACCCGCAAGTCGGGCCAGGACCGCGCCGATGCTGCGGGTCAGCCGGACACCGTGCGCCGTGGCGGGGTCGGGCGAGGTGCCGAACTCGTCGAGGTCGCCGCCGGCACAGAAGTCCGGACCTTCTGCACAGAGCACCACGGACAGATCGGGGTCGGCCTCGGCGACGGCCAACGCATCGAGGAGCTCGTCTCGCATCTGGCGGTCGAGGGCATTGCGGGCCGCAGCACGAATGAGCGTGAGGCGTAGTTCGTCGCCGATCCGCTCCACGCCCACGCGTGACGCCGCGTCTTGACGGTTGCGGCGTGGGACCGACGAGCGCCACGCCGCGTACTCGGGCCCGGCCTGCAGTGCGCTGTAGAGCGCCGATTCAGCGACGAGTCCGTCGGCGATCGAGCGTCGATCCGCCGCTCGCAGGTGCAAGGCCAATGCCGCGCTGGCGATGGGCGCAGCATCGAACGTGGCCACGATGTCGTCGATCGCGCCATCGACCTCGGCCACATCAGCAAGTTCCGCTGGGCCACCCACCACCACGCAGGGAAGCGTGGACAACCGGGTGACCGCGTGCCCGATGCGCGCCGGGTCGGGGTCGGTGCACGGTGCCGTGACCACCACCAGCTCGCCGGCGAACGACGGCTCGACGGGCGCCGTGAGGGCATCGAGCAGTTCGTCGCCCGAGCACGATCGGGGCAGCATGGGCGGAACGTACCATGCGAAGATCGGGAAATGACTGACGAGGCAGCGTGGGGCGCCAGCGGCATGATGACCCTGACGGGACCACCCGAGGGACCCCGTTTCGGTCCCCCCGAACGACTGGTTCCAACGCTGCACTCGCTGGGTCAGCGCATCGAAGCCGCCTCGGCCCAGGTGGGACGACGCGTCGCTTGGGACTGGCTCGCGCTGCTGGGCGAGCGTGCGGCACTCGATGGCCTGTCCGCACGAGGCACAACCAGCTGCGGGGGTGCCACCCGGCTCCTCGCCGCGCCCGACGGGTGGATCGCGCTCTCGCTTGCCCGCCCCGACGACCACGATCTGCTCCCGGCCTGGCGCGAATTGGCCTCCGATGGGCGAGCGCAGTCGCTGGTCGAGGCCGGGGAACTCCTTGGCCTGCCCGTTGCCCGCCTCGGCGAACGATCGGCCTCGCCCGACGCCGGCGTGGGCACCGAGGAATACGGATCGAGTGCCAAACCCACGCGCGCCGTACGTCCACCCCGGGTGCTGGACCTGTCGTCGCTGTGGGCTGGGCCGCTGTGCGCCTCGATCATGGCCGCCGCGGGTGCCGACGTGATCAAGGTCGAGTCGATCCGCCGGCCCGACGCGTCCAGGGCCGGCAGCCCCGACCTGTTCGACCGGCTGAACCACGCCAAACGCAGCGTCGCCCTCGACCTCGGTCACCCGGACGGACGGGTAGTACTGCGAGAACTGGTGGCGTCCGCCGACGTGGTGGTCGAGGCCAGCCGACCCCGAGCGCTCGAACAGCTGGGCATCGTGGCGGCCCATGAGCTGGCACGGCCCGGCGGAGTAACGGTCTGGGTGTCCATCACCGGCCACGGGCGGGCCAGCCAACGGGTCTCGTTCGGCGACGATGCTGCCGTGGCCGGCGGCCTCGTGACAGCGGGTGAGGGGACCCCCTGGTTCTGCGGCGACGCGATCGCAGATCCACTCAGTGGAGTGGCGGCGGCCGCCGCCGCGCTCGATGCTCTGGTCTGCCACGAGCGCGTCCTGATCGATGTGTCCATGGCGGGCGTTGCGGCTGCGCACGCGGGTTCGACGGACGCGACAGACGCGGCGGGTGTCGGGAACGGATCGGTGGCACCGCCGCGAGCCCGACCAACACCAGGGCCCGCCCGCCCGTTCGGGGCCGACACGGCCACCGTGCTCGCGACATGGAAGCCGCGATGACGACGGGCTCACCGATGACGACGGGCTCACCGACGACGACGTTCACCGATGTGGAGGTCGATGGCCAACGGGTCGACGTGACCGTGGCCGACGGACGGATCGCTGATGTTGGCCGTTCGCTCCCCCGAATCGGCGATCACCGCGTCGACGGCGGGGGCGCGGCACTGATCCCCGGGCTCCACGATCACCACCTCCACCTGCTCGCGATGGCCGCCGCCCGCCATTCGCTCGACCTTGCCGGCTGCTCCGGTGCCACCGACGCCGACGCCGCAATCACCGCGGCCCACCGCGCCCACCTCCCCGGCCGGTGGCTGCGCGTGGTCGGCGCCGACGAGCGTCACGGATCCTTCGACCGACAACGACTCGACCACCTTGCGCCCGGTCGATGCGTCCGAGTCCAGCACCGGTCCGGTGCCGCTTGGTCGGTGAGCACGGCGGGAGTCGCCGCGCTCGCCGCCGAGGGGGTGGTGCTGGCGGAGGTCCCCCAGGATGGGTGGATCCATCGCCACGATGGCGACCTCCGGCGCGGCTGGGACGACGAGCCGCTCGACCTCGGTCCGATCGGATGGCAGCTCGCGGCCGCTGGGGTCACGGGTGTCACCGACGCAACGCCGTACGAAGATGACGGCGGGTTCGCAGTGCTGGCCGCCGCCTGCCAGCGAGGCGCGCTCCCGCAGCACGTGATGGTCACCGGAAGCCCCCGCTTGGCGGGGCAGCCGCCGCCCCACCCATTGACGTCGGGGCCGGTGAAGGTGATCGTGGCCGACGAGGCGCTCCCCTCACCCGACGAGCTGATCGAGGCCTTCCGTCAAGCACGCGCCGCAGGGCGACCGGTCGCCGTCCACTGCGTGACGCGCATCGGGCTGGTACTGGCGCTCATCGCGTGGGACGAGATCGGGGCCCTGGAGGGAGACCGCATCGAGCACGGCTCGGTGATCCCCATCGAACTCGTGGAACGGATCGGCGAGCATGGCTTGCGCGTGGTGACCCAGCCTGCGTTCATCGCCGAGCGAGGCGACCGGTACCTCGATGAGGTCGAGCCCGACGATGTACCGCACCTCTACCGCTGCGCCTCGCTGATCGACGCGGCCATCGACGTCGGAGGCTCGACGGACGCTCCGTTCGGTCCGGCCGATCCGTGGCTCGCCATCGCAACCGCCATCACTCGAGCCACCGGCAGCGGGCGTTGCGTTGGGGGCCACGAAGGGCTGGCACCTCGCCGAGCCCTCGATCTGTTCCTCGGTCGGCCCACCCACCCCGGCGGACCAGCGCGCCGCATCGAGCCGGGAGCTCCGGCCGACCTGTGCCTGCTCGAAGGGCCGCTCGACGACATCTTGCGCGCCCCGTCGGCCGACCGAGTCGCCGGATGCTGGATCGGCGGCACACCCGTGGCGGGCGCGGTAGACAGTGTCCCGCCACACGCCTGACGAGGGGAACTTCGACGTGTCCAGCTTCCACGCCTTCGTGCTCACGCGCGACGAAGAAAAGAACCAGCAGCTGAGCTGGACCGAGGTCGACGACAGCGACTTGATGGAAGGCGACGTCACCGTCGACGTCTCGCACACGACCATCAACTACAAGGACGCCTTGGCGCTGACCGGATCTTCGCCCGTGGTGCGGCGCTGGCCGATGATCCCGGGCATCGACTTCGCCGGCACCGTTCGCGCCAGCAGTCATGCCGGCTTCGCGATCGGCGATGAAGTCATCCTCAACGGGTGGGGCGTGGGCGAGACCCACCTCGGCGGCTACTCGCAGCGGGCGCAGGTGCCGGGTGACTGGCTGGTGCCCGTGCCCTCGGCCTTCACCCCTGCCCAGACCATGGCCATCGGTACGGCCGGCTACACCGCGATGCTCTGCACCTTGGCGCTGGAGCGCCATGGCGTGGTTCCCGACGACGGGCCCGTCCTCGTCACCGGTGCCTCCGGCGGGGTGGGCAGCGTGGCCGTGGCCCTGCTCGCCGGCCTGGGCTTCGAGGTGATCGCCTCCACCGGGCGCACCGAAGAAGCCGACTACCTGCGCGGCCTCGGTGCCGCCCAGGTGATCGACCGCAGCGAGCTGTCCGAACCCGGCCGCCCGATGGGTAAGGAGCGATGGGGCGCAGCGATCGACAGTGTGGGCAGCCACACGCTGGCCAACGTGCTGGCCGGTACCCGCTATGGCGGCACCGTCGCGGCGTGCGGGTTGGCCCAGGGGATGGATCTGCCCGGCTCGGTGGCCCCCTTCATCCTGCGAGGCGTCACGCTCGCGGGCGTCGACAGCGTCATGGCCCCCCTCCCGCAACGGATCGAAGCCTGGGACCGGCTGGCGACGGACCTCGACCCTGATCGGCTGGCTTCCATCACCGAGACCCGGCCGCTGGCCGATGCGCCGGCGCTTGCGCCCGAGATCCTGGCCGGGCGAGTGCGCGGGCGGATCGTGCTCACCGTCTCCTGAACGTCGCAGACCACGACGATCAGGTGGGATCGAACCCGGCGTCCGATCGGGCAACCACTACCTGATCGATGCGCATGCCACCCTCTCGCGGGTGGAGGCCGACCGACCGGGCGCCCGCCGCCAGATCCACGCCGTCGGCCACCCGGATCCACCGCCAGCCCTCGCCCGTCTCGCCGTCATCGCCAAGGAGCCACGGGTCATCGGATGCTCCATCGATCGAGAGCCAGGCCGAGTCGGAGCGGTCACCACCCAGTCCTGCACCCCATGCGTCGGGCACCGAGATCCGAACCCACACGTCGTAAGCACCGCCCAGCAGCTCGATGGGGTACTGACGGCCGAGGTCACGGTCCGGGGCGGCGGGCGCCGGCACGTCGACCACCGAGGTTGCCTGGGCGTAGCCGTCGCCCTCGTAGCCCGGGACCACCGTGCGCGAGGTCCAGGTGCCGCCCATCTCATCGGCGAACGCCGCCGCGTCGATCGTCACCACACCGTCGTCCTCGGCGACCGGCTCGGGCGGCTCGCGCAGCCGGTTCTCATACCAGACCACGGCCTGCACCGCCGGAGGGTGGCCGCCCCAGAACGTGCCCGGCTGACCGGCGTCTTCCCACCACTCCTCGTTGTTGGCCACCAGGTCAAGATCGCCGTCGCCGTCAATGTCAACCAGCTCGATCAGGTCCCACTTCTCGGCGAACTCCGCGAGGATCACACCCGACGTGCCTGCCCCCCAGGTGATGGCATGGGTGGTCCACGGGTCGGTTGCTGGGTCATCGCCGTCGAGCGACATCCAGTACAGCGACGCCTTGTCGCCCCGCAACGTCCCGTCCTCATGGACCAGGCCGCCGACGAGGTCGAGCTTTCCATCACCGTCGATGTCCGCCACCCGGATCGGGCGCGACAACTGCTGCGCGATCGGATCCTTCGGGATCTTGGTGAGCTCGAACTCGACCGGATCAGCCGAGGTCTTGCGGAACCAGTACACATCGGTATCGATCTGGGTGATGAGGTCGTCGAGTCCGTCGCCGTCGAGGTCTTCGACCGCGATCTGCGGCTTGATGTGGAACTCGTCGCCTCGGTAGATCTCGTGCTCGACCCACGGTTGGCGCAGCGCATCGTCGTCGGCGCCCGGATGCTCGTACCAGAAGACCCCTTCGTCGGCGGCCTCCGTATCGAAATCCGCGTTGGCCACCACGATGTCGTCGTCGCCATCATCGTCGAGGTCGGCAAACACGAAGTTGCGCCCGCCGGTCTGGTCGGGCGCGATGTCGTGGCGCTCCCAGGCCGAAAGGTCACGACGCTGTTCGGGGTCGACAGGAGCTTCGAGCCACAGCAGACCGGCGCGGCTGCCGTTGCCGCCGTGCACGCGTCCCCCGGCCACGATGTCGAGCGCCCCGTCGCCGTTGACATCTGCGGTTCGCAGGAAGTGGAAGTGCCCCGCTTCCTCGGTGATCGGGAACCTCCCGGCGTCGTCCCATGCGTCGGCATCGGCCGCCCGCTCCGGCCCGGGACCCCAGATGACCCGGATGCCCGCTTCGCTCCCCTCCCACGCCTCGAACTGCGACCACCCCTGCGCCGCCACCACATCGAGGGCGTCGTCTCCGTCGAGATCGGCGAGCACCGCAAACTCCGGGTTGATGCCGCACTCAGGTTGCTCGCACTCCGGCTCGAAGACATCGATGGTGGGCCACGGCCCAGTGACGTCGCCATCGGTGCCCGGGTGTAGGGCGATCACGTAGCGCTGGTCGAACTCGTAGTTGGTGACGTAGTCAGCGAAGCCATCGCCGTTGACGTCGCCCGGCCCCAAGGCGTTGGCGCCCTTGAAGCGGGTGTCGATCGGGTGGACGCGCCATGTGGCGGGGTTGAGCTCCGGGAGTGCACGTTCGGACGGGGCCGGCACCGTCCGTGGCGCATCGGCTGGCGCCGAGCCGGGTTCATCGCTGGTGCACGCCGCGATGAGCAATGCCATCACGATCGCCGTCATGGGTGCCAGACATCGGTGCACGAGCCCTCCCTTGGCCGCCCTTCCCCTGTTGAGGAGGATGCCACGACCCTTCGATGCTGTCCATCGGATGAGCGGATCACAGACCCCGAGCAGTGCCCGACTGCTCGGCCTACCATCTCTCCTGGCGCGGGTGCACAGGGGACCCGCCCGCGGGCCATCGGCCCCCGACGCGCAACGGAGCACTGCTGTGACCCGCATTCCCATCGTGGACTACCTGGCCCTCGAACCGACGCCGCACCTCCGGGCACACGAGTGCCAGTCGTGCAAGGCGCGGTACTTCGGCCGCCGCAACGCATGCGCTTCGTGCTTCGGCACCACCTTCGCCGACGCAGCGGTGCCGACCGAGGGGGTGCTGACCGGCTTCACCATCGTGAGCTTCGCCGCTCCGGGTATCGACGTGCCCTTCGTGGCTGCGGTCCTCGACTGCGGCGGGACGCCGGTCCAGGCCAACCTGGTGAACGTCACACCCGACCCCGACCACGTGCATCTCGGCATGAAGGTCCGGTTGGCTACGTACTCGATGGGCAAGGACGCCAACGGCAACGAGGGCATCGGTTTCGGATTCGAACCGATCGAAAACGGGAGCACCCCAACATGAGCGACGAAATCTTCATCCTCGGCATCAACATGACGAAGTTCGGCAAGCACCCCGACATGGACACCACCGACCTCGGTGCCGAGGCCGCCATGGCCGCGCTGGCCGACGGTGGCGTGACCATGGCCGACATCGAGGTCATCGCGGCGGGCAACCTGCTCGGGGGTCCTGGCGGCTTCGGCCAGATGCTGCAGAAGCAGATCGGCCAGACCGGGGTGCCCGTCTACAACGTGCAGAACGCGTGCGCCACGGGCGCCACCGCGCTGCGCACGGTGATCTTGGCCATCAAGTCGGGCGAGGTCGACACGGGCCTGGCGGTCGGGGTCGAGAAGCTGTCGGGTGCTGGGCTGCTGGCCGGTGGAACCCGCAAGGACGACGGCGGCACCTGGACGCCCGAAGGTCGCTACGGCGCCATCGCGGCTACCGACGGCCGCATCGGCACCACCACGATGCCGGGCACCTTCGCCCAGATCGGCATGCAGTACCTCCACGAGAACGATTACGCCGGCACGCCCTTCGAGCTCTTCGCCCGCATCAGCGAGAAGAACCACGCCCACTCCACGCTCAACCCGCTCGCCGCCTACTCCAAGGCCATGAGCCTCGAGCACATCATGGGCGACCTCATGATCGCGTATCCCAATACCCGCCCGATGTGCTCGGCCAACTGCGATGGCGCGGCAGCGGCCGTCCTGGTATCGGGAACCAAGTTGAAGACGCTCTCGCTCGAACAGCGACGGCGGGCCATCAAGGTGTCCGCCTCGATCCTCACGTCGGACCCGTGGACCGACGGCTGCCAAGTCCTCCCCGACGTGAACACGCTCACCCGTTCCGCCGCCGAGCAGGCCTACGAGCAGGCGGGGATCGGGCCGGACGACCTCGATTTGGTGGAGCTCCACGACTGCTTCGCCACGGCCGAGCTGGTCCACTACGACAACCTCCAGCTGTGCGAGCCCGGTGGGGCGGTGGACTTCTTCGAGTCCGGCGCGCCGTTCCGAGACGGCTCGCTGCCCGTCAACGTGTCCGGCGGCCTCCAGTCCAAGGGTCACCCCATTTCGGCGACGGGCATTGCGAACGTGTGGGAGGTCTGCCATCACCTGCGTCGCGAGGCCGGACCCCGCCAGATCGCTGGAGCACGAGTCGGTCTGGCTCATGTCATCGGCCTTGGCTCGGCGTGTGGCGTGCACATCTTGGAGCGATCGGCGAGCTGACCGTGCCCACGGTGGTTCGTTCCGCGTGGTGGCGGGCGTGGCCGGGAGCCAGGCATGCCACCGCCGCGCTCGCAGCCACCGTGGCGCTGGTGGCGAGCGCGTGCTCGAGCGGGAGCGAGCGCGGGGCGGAGACCACCACCACCACCACCGAAGCCTCGATCGTGGTGACCATTCGTCACGCGGACCTGACTCGCACCGTCACGGTTGCTCCGGGCACGTCCGTAGGCAACGCAGTGGAGGAATCCGGGGTGCCGGTGCGAGGTGGCCGAACCTTGAACGCGGCCAGCGGAGACCCCATCAGCCCCAACCGCGAGCCGGCTCGATTCCAACTCGATGGACGACCGGTCAGTCGCGTCGCACGCCTCCTGCAAGCAGCCGCGATCGTGGCCATCGACGGCGACGACACGACCGAGGAGACCAGGGAGGAGCGTCGGAGCATCACCCCCGAGGGCTTGCCCGAGGTGCTTCGCCACGTGCACTTCCCGGGCATCGCGGGAGCCGAGGAGGTTACCGTCGGGGTGCTGAGCAGCGACGTGGTGAAGCGCGCCACGATCGAACCAGCGGTGCCACCGCACCGCGCCACCGGTGCGGTGCTGGCGCTCACCTTCGACGACGGACCCGATCCTTGGTTCACGCCCCAGGTGCTCGACATCCTGGCGGCCAAGGGTGTGACCGCAACGTTCTGCATGGTCGGCTCGCTGGCCCAAGCGCACCCCGACTTGGCTCGACGCGTGGTGGCCGAAGGACACCAGCTCTGCAACCACACGATGACCCACGTGGTGAACCTGGAAGCCGAGCCAGCCGAGGTGATCGACCGCGAGATGGCCGGCGGCCGCGCCACCCTCAAGGACGCGGCCGGCGTGGAACCGCCCTACTACCGGCCACCGGGAGGCACCCTGGCCGAGGTCACCACCGCGTTCGCACACGACCAGGGCGAGACCGTCTTGTACTGGTCGCTCGACCCACGGGATTGGAAGCGGCCACCAGCCGACCAACTGACCGTCTCGGTGGTCAACCAGCTCGAGCCGGGGGCCATCGTGTTGTTGCATGACGGCGGCGGCGACCGGGCCGCCACCGTCGCCGCCCTGCCCGCGATCATCGACTTCGCCCGAGCGCTCGGCTACACGTTCACCGCGCCCATCAGCCGGCGCCCACAGGTCGGGTGACCGGCACGACTGCGGTTACTTGATGAGTGGGTCGCGCGGAAGGCCGAGGATCCGCTCGCCGATCTGGTTGCGCTTGATCTCCGAGGTCCCGCCGGCGATCGACATGCCGCGGTGCATGAGCACGAGCATGTTGCTCAGGCTCCCCGGACCGTCCATGAACACCGCATCGGGGCCATTGAGCTCGGTGAGAATGGCGGCCGCCTCGTGGCCCAGCTCGGACAGGACCAGCTTGGTGAGCGCACCCTCGGGACCGGGACCAGCAGCCGATACGGCCCGATTGGCGGCGCGCAGGTTCAACAGCCCCATCGCGTGGTGCTCGGCGATGTAACGACCGACGCGAGCAGCACCGCCGGCCAGGCGCTCGGGGTGGGCATCGAAGGGCTCGATCAGCATCTTTCCCGGCAGCGACATGCCCCCACCGCCGCCACCGATGCTCACGCTCTCGTTGCCGAGCGTGGCCCGAGCCACCGTCCACCCGCCGTCGACCGGCCCGACCACGTCGTCGTCGGGAACGAAGACATCGGTGAAGAAGACCTCGTTGAATTCGGAGTTCCCCGTCGTCATCTTGAGGGGGCGCACCTCGACACCTTCGGCGTGCATGTCGATCACCATCGTGGTGATGCCTGCATGCTTCGCGACATCGGGGTTGGTGCGGACAGTGGCAAAGCCCATGCCGGCCACGTGGGCCCCCGAGGTCCACACCTTCTGACCGTTGACAAGCCAACCACCATCGACGCGCGTCGCCTTGGTCTTGACCCCCGCGGCATCGGATCCGGCATCGGGCTCGCTGAAGAGCTGGCACCAGATGACGTCTTGGTGCAACGCCGGCAAGACCCACCGCGCCGCTTGGTCCTCGGTGGCGTACTGGATGATCGTGAGGATGTTCCACGCCGTGATCCCGTAGCCGGGGCGAGCGATCTTGGCCCGATCGAACTCCTGCTCGATGACGAGCTGCTCAACGGCGCCCGCCTCTCGTCCGTAGGGCTTGGGCCAATGCGGCATGACGTAGCCGGTCTCGATGAGCCGGGTCCGTTGCTCGTCCGCAGAGAGGTCCTTGATGCTCTCGGCGAAGGCGCGGACCTCGTCGCGGATGGACTCGGCCTCGGGCGGCAATTCGATCTGCTTCCCCCGGGTCACCCCTGCCCGCGTGAGTGCGGTGAGGTCGGCCGCCGCCTCGTCGGCCCGAAGGTAGGTGAGCAGGGTGGTGGCCCGACGCATGAACAGGTGGGCATCGTGCTCCCAGGTGATGGCGATGCCGCCGTGTACCTGGGTGTTGAGGTTGGCGCACAGGTCCGCAGCTGGCGCCGCCAAGGTGGCGGCTACGGATGCCGCGTAGGTGAGCTGATCGCCGCCGGTGGCCGCGGCCTTGGCCGCGTCCCAAACCGCAGAGGTGGCCAACTCCGTGGCGGCGACCATGTTGGCGCAGTGGTGCTTGACGGCCTGGTACGTGCCGATGACCCGCCCGAACTGGACCCGCTCGTTGGCGTAGGCCGCAGCCATGTCGGTGCACGCGGCCGCCATCCCCACGGCCTCGGCCGAAAGGATCACTCGCGCCAGGTCCACCAACGTCTGCCGGGCGCCCGGAAGCACCAGCGCTGAGGCGCCGTCGAGCGTGACCCGCGCCGTGCGCCGGGTGGGATCGAGGTTGGCAGGTACCTCAACGGTGACACCGTCGCCCACGGCCACCACGGCCACATCGTCTCCCATCGCGATGAGCAACACGCCGGCCAGCCCACCGCCGAGCACGTTGCCCGCCTGCCCCGAGATCGTGCCCCTGGTGACGGAGACATCGGCATCGAGCGCCACGGCTCCGGCGAGGGACCCGTCGGCC
>Ga0105045_10000487_pt1 | contig 28990 bp, 33 predicted proteins | sample MAT02_FD_78089 | JGI IMG/M metagenome (GOLD analysis project Ga0105045, IMG submission 78089) | Freshwater microbial communities from Lake Fryxell liftoff mats and glacier meltwater in Antarctica - MAT-02 (megahit assembly) | ecosystem: Environmental > Aquatic > Freshwater > Ice > Liftoff... | reverse complement strand
CATCCACAACAGTAGAAGGTAATACAGGCGAAGATCTTCCAAATTCAACTATACCAGTATCTACGGGTACTTCACTTCCAACCATTGGTGGTCAACAAGTCAATTTCAGTGGTGGCTCAACTTTACCAACAGCCCCACCCCCAGTCTCTAATCCAGGTCCAGGTTTTGGTCAGGGTAACTAGCCGTCTCTCAACAAATCCCCAATGAATGTATTCGTTCCCGCAACGTCATGTGAATATTGTTCCACACTTGGGAAGTCGCAATTCATAATTCTGGCGTAGACGATCTCAATTAACTTGCTTAGTTGTTGAGTTTCTTCATCGTTAATTACCAGGCTTAGGATCTGAATTGGACCTTGTTCAGTTGATTCCAAGAATTCGAGCTCACCAATTCCAACTTGCCATTGGTTATGAAACTCCCTGGAGTTCTCGACCAATAGCTTATAAAATATTAATTGGCGGCGGTATTTGTCGAGCTTGATAGCTGAATACGAATCACTTGGGGTCCACTTAGAATATTTTTTGCCAGTCTTGAAGTCCGTAACTGTCATTAGTGAGTTATTAGAGTCTTTAGTTATTTTATCAATCTTACCAGTAAGGATAGCTTCACCAATTCGCACATTCTGGGTTGCAAAGTCAAACTCAATTAACTGGTCGATTAGTACTCGGTCTAAATTATTCTGATAATAGTTGGTTAGATACTTGTTACCATCGCTTAACTTGTCTTGGAATTGTTTGGAGCTTAGTTTTTGTTTACCAAGATTACTTTGGAATCTCTGAATCAAAAAATCTAAATCGGGAAGAACCTCTTTATCCTTGTAAGTCGCATATAAGTCAGCCAAAGTTTTGTGAAAAGCCGATCCATACTGACTTGCTGGATTAGGACTGGTCGGGAATCGTAGCAAATTAGTCTCTTTGAAGTATTTTGGCCCACCACGGCTAATATCTAAGAAATTGTTCAGATGTGTGGCGCTGAGCTTGTAATTCTCAAGAAGAGGGAGTAAAAAGTTACGTTCTTTAATTGGGTTAATTATTGGCCGAAGGTTAAGACTTTGCCAAAGTTTGGCTGGTTCAGTTTTGATCTCAGGGTCAGGTTCTAATTCCACGGTCTCTACAACATCTTGCAGGAATTCTAATTGTTCAACTTCCTTACCTTTGTCATCTAGTTGGTAAGAAGTTAAATATAGATTATCTCGGGCCCTGGTCATTGCAACATAAAAAAGTCTAAGTTTGTCATCCATCCCATCGCTTTCAGCCATGATTGGTAAATTAAAAGGAACGGGAACTCCACTTCTTCCGCCAGATCCGAGCCAGCCGACTTTGCTACAGTTAACTACAAAGACAGTCTCGAACTCCATTCCTTTGGACTTGTGAGCAGTCATCAAAGTTACGGCTTGATCAGCTTGTTGGAGTTGCCAAGTATCAATCAGAGGCAAATTATTCTGCTTCATCAAATTCACAAACTCAATTACAGCGTCGATTGTAAGTAATGAGTTTTTTTGGTAATCTTGAGCTGACTGCAAGAAACTACGAAGATTAGATATAAGCGAGCGAAAGTTGGGCTGGTTCTCAAGGTAATGCTTGTAAGTCACATTGATATTGTGTGGAATTAAATTCAAGTTTGGCAAGATTCTTCAGCAACTGGGAAAGCTGAGTTCTGGATAGATAATAAAAATCATAAAATTAATGGTTGCTTGGGAACCTATAAAACACAAACCTTCCATAACCTAACCTTCCGAAATATTATATTTGGGCAAAACAAAGAAGCCTCGTCGCTCAATTGGCATCGTTCTATAGAATTCCTTACCGACGATCTGGTCTTTCATAATCGGACCGCAGCGCCTTGAATCTATACTATTAGGTCGGTTGTCACCCATAAAATAATATTCATTCTCGCCCAGGGTTTTTTCTTCAACCCTTGCCTCAGTATTATTATCAATGGGATTAACGGTTTTGAATGTTTTGACAGTTGATTCGATATAGTCGGTTTCGTTGAGTACGATTGGTTGATTACTAAGCTTATTGTTGAAGATTAAGACCTTCCCATCTTCGAATACTACTTGCTCTCCTGGTAGGCCAATAATTCTTTTGATAAAGTACTTATCCTCACTTGGGAACACACACTCAGGTGACGGATTCTTAGGTGGAATTAGTACCACAACGTCACCACGACGATAAGTGCTAAACCTTGGAGTTAGCAAATCAATATAGATACGATCCTTAGTCTGATGATAAGGGAACATTGAGGTACCTTCAATCACAATTGTTTCAAAAACAAAAAAACGAACAAAGCTGTAGAGACTGCCAATGATTAAGACTACAACCACGAAGTACTTAAGATAATCAAGCAGCTCTTCCAAAAAACTTGGATGAAGTCGGCGGCGAATCTGAGACTTAGTAGCAATTGGCTGAAATATCATAAAAATAGCTTGTAACTAGAGTAATTCTATCGAAATAGATAAATGTGTTGGACTTGGAATCTCAAAGTCAAAATTCTAAACTTGTAAACTTAGGATTGATTTTGTTCCAAGTTTCTTAGAAACTCATATTTGCTTGAACAACTAGCTTAGTTTTTTGGGACAAAATTGACAGCGAACTGGAACTGGTTTATTTAATAATATTTGAATTCCAAGTTAATTATGTCTTACAGCCCAACCAAACAAAACAATAGCCTTTTTGCCAAAAGATTATGGGGAAGTTTTAACATTGTATTCTGGCTGTCTCTTATAACACTTTTTGTACTCAAAGTTGTAGTTTTTCAGCAGGTTACTGTGGTTGGAGCAAGTATGGAACCCAATTACTTCACCAACGAAACACTACTTGTTAATCAAATTGACCGCAATCTTAGACGAGGCCAAGTTGTTGCTGCTTATGAGAATAAAGCAATTGCCAAGGACGCCGATTATTTTACTAGATTTCGAGCTACTTTTTTGCTCAAACGTGTCATTGGACTTCCAGGCGAAGAGATTGAACTGCTAGGATCCAAAGTTATAATCTATAATAGTCAATTTCCTGATGGAGCGATTTTTAATGAGGATTATGTTGGAAGTGAAGTAAAGTTCAATGAGGATAGAACAGGGTATTATTACCCAAGGACCAAAATTCCTGAGAATGAGTACTTCTTGATGGGCGATAATCGCGCCAATAGCAGTGATTCAAGAGTTGCCAAATATGGACCATTTCCTGATTATTCAATCTTTGGGCAGGAATCAGTGCGATTCTGGCCATTGCAGCGATTAGACTTCTTTGACTTACCAAATTATCAACCAACTGGTCTAACAGATGAACTAAAAAATCAATTATTACAGGCCGAAATCAAATTCAAAAACACTCTTCGGTAGGACTTTTGTTGTTTAAGTAAAGGAAATACTAGCTAAGTTATTCTATGAGTTGACTAAAACTAAAGTTTCAATTTGAAATGATTTTGTTTTGTAATCAAGTTTATTTTATTAATTTATGGCACATAAGAAAGCGGTAGGTTCTACCAAGACAGGTCGAGATTCAAGATCCAAACGACTTGGAGTCAAAAAGTTCGGATCAGAAGTAGCCAAAGCTGGTAATATTATAATTCAACAACGCGGTACCAAATTCCATGCTGGCGACAACGTAAAGCGAGCTGGTGATGATGGTTTGTATGCTATGGTAGATGGAATCGTTCACTTCAAAAAAAGAATGGTAATTGCCTTCACCGGTAATCTCGATCGAAGAACTTTTGTTAGTATTATTCCAACTGTAGTTAAAGCAGACTAAGCTATATTTTCAAAATCATTTTGATGGCCTTCGGGTCATTTTTTGTTGCACTATAATCTAGTCATTTTTTAGCGTTAATCTCTACTTCGGATTGTTTTATAATATGAGAAAATGTAATCTTACTTTATGTGCTAGCTTAATCTAGTTGACCAGAACCAACAAACCATATTATTAATTATTGACTTACCTATTTGAATTATAAACAAACGATTATGCCAGCTACCAAAAAATATATCTTGCTTGATTCTACCGGAATCCGTCGCCCTGGACAAAGAACTATGGGTGCTGAAACTTTTGCCACCTACAGAACTATTCAAGCTGCCTGGGAATCAGATGTAATCTGCCTTGTAGTAGATGGATCTCAACCTCTAAGTCATCAAGATCAAGTTGTTGCTGGAATCTGTAAAGAAACCAAAAAAGGCCTAGTCGTTATCGCTAACAAAGCTGATCTAGTTAGTCTTGAAGGTCAGCGCAAATTCGAAAGAGAATTCTATCGTAAGTTTAACTTCCTCAAGGTCGATAAGTTTATCTGGATCAGTGCCCTTGAAACCTTGGAGGATAGTGCGACTGAGGAATCAATTGGAATGCCGCTTGAAACAATCTGGAATTCAGTTGATGAGATTATTGGAAGGCGTGAACGCGAAATTGATCCAGAACAGGTTAGAACTATTTTTAATTATCTTATGAAGCAGCGTCCACCACAGAAGATGCCAACTCGCAAAAAAGCCGTTTGTTACGATCTACTCTACACTTCTAAAAGCCCGCCAACCTTCGAACTTTTGGTCAAAGATAAGCTCGCTATTCATTCTTCATATTTGCGTTTTATTGAGAATTTGCTACGTAAGCAATTCAAGATGGATGGCTCGGGATTAAATGTGCGAATGAGAGAGATTAAGAAGCAGCATCTCCTATAGTTTTACAGTTTATTTAGTTTGTACTTTGCGGATTAAATTCATTAGTCTTTGCGATTAAGGCTGGAATACACTTGCCAAAAGCTTTTTTGACTATCAGACTCCTTTTGAATATTAAACAAAAATATCTTTACAAAAGTAGTTTGTTTTGTTTGTTATCTCAATATTACTTTCTTTTAACTCAAAGCCCTGTATCAGATGTCTCTGCAAACTATATCTGACAATATCAAAACCAAACTTAACTGGTCTGATATAATCACCGCTGTAAGTTTTAACAAAAAGAAAGATGATATTAATTCTCTTAGACAGCGAGAGTGGAAAATTTATTCCAAGGCTTATAATCAATTCCGAGTTCAATTGAATGCCGCCGCTTCAAGTCATACTGGCGGAGTACTTTTTGTTAATCTTAATGACCTTGGAAAAGCGGTAAAGTGGCCAAGCTTTGCAACCGATCTCTTGGTCAAACCTAATACCAGATTAGCTGAACTTTCGTGTATTGATGAAGCGACTCAGAGCGGAGAATTCGTTGATGAAAGGAATCTTAATGGCGATTTGCTTGGAACTATATCTGATCCAAGAGTTGAGCGTTATATTATTGATTTACCTGGAGCTGGAGCTCTTCACTATCTTTGTGAAAAAACTAACAGATCAAACATGACCAAAGAGGAATTGGTAACTATCGAGAATCAGAGATTGGAAGATCTGGGTTCACGAATTGCTTTATGGTGTCAGCAGAGGCGAGTTTTTAAAATGACAGTAACTTATCACTGCGGGTGTGGAGCTATTCAGCATCGAATCAAAACCTTCCCTCTTTTGTCAAAATCTACTGATGTTCTTGAGGTAGCTAAGGAATGTGCTAACAACACCGCAATCCATATCAAATTAGCTGCTAAGAAGCTTGATTACGAACTTCAAGTGACAACTGCCTTCATAGGGAATGAACAGATGTGCAAATGCCGTCCAGTTGAAATGCATAACGCTGTAGGTACAATGGGTTGCCTTGATTCTAGAGTTCTAGCCAGTCGCTTCGATCAAATCACTCACTGCAATTTCTTTGACGTCTTTATTATGAATGAGATGCGACAAAGTAATTCATTATTTAGTTCTGACTTTGACTATCGTAATATCGCTGTAGCCAACATCAAACTCAGCATTGATATTGTCTTTGGAAAAACTGGCTGGGGTAGTGATCATTTTTCCAAAAATCAGCCGTATCTAGTTGTTTTGTTTGCCAAGGATAAAGTTCAGAGCGATGAATCCTTGGCAATTTTTGATAAGCTAAAAAAAGAATTAAATTCCGATACAGCAGAAAAAGTTAAATATTATTTGGTTAGGACAGATTTATGATCTAAATCTATTTTTTTGAGGCAAGGTCTGCAAGTTTTTTGGCATGAAGATCCTCAAAGGTACCTGGCAATAACGGCGTATTTCGCTGACTGTCCTGGAGACAACAAAGGTCCCATATTTGATTACTCAATGTTACTGGTTTGATGCGACGAAGATTGGCCATTTTTTGTTCAAATGTAATATCTTCTCGTGTGGTATTTGCTTGAATTTGTTCAAACCATGGCCCTATTAATTTGATTACAATATTTACAACTGCATCAAGAAGCGCCATAGACCCGTATGGGAAGTATTCTTTATTGTCGTGATTCCCACCTATGGAACCATTGGCCACTATTCCATTGTTAAATTTGGGGCTGTCCAAAGTATTTTCAAGTAAATTATAATGCCAGTTACTAATCTTATTGATCATACTAACTATTAGCGACTGGAGAATTTTGTTAAGTTTAATTTGAATTTTTATTTCCTCATCAGTCTCGTTTTTTTTATTTTTAGGTTTAGTCTTGGTTGCAGCTATAGCTACATAAGAACCCCAAGAAGTGAGATGAACCATGACACCAGCTTTTAATGATTCGCGATAATTAACACCAGATTGAGGGCCGTTAATAATTGTAACTGATATACCCTGATTAACATACTGAGACCACTGATCTTGTGACTCAAACACGACTATATCCTGCTGCGGAAAGAACTGTTGAAGCTTGGCCATAGGTTTTTGGCTATAAGGTTTTAATTTTATTATATCAATTATATCAAATACAAACTTTGGAAAATAATCTTCTATTATATTCGATTGAAGATATAAAGAGTCTATTGATAACTCTTTGGGAACATTGATTCTATAGATCATCAAGGACAAAAAATTATCAAAACCTGTTTTAACTTCGGCTGCATTCCCGGTTTCAATAATTTTGCTAAGCTTGCGACAATATAAGAATATAATCTCGTGGAAAATTCTATCTAATTGAACAAAATCGGCAGGCGGGAATATTCCACCTGTTTTGTCGACCTCAGATATTAATTCAATAATCTGAGCAAATGATCCATCAAATATTTTTTTGGTTATTGGATCTGGATCAAGTAATTTGGTTAGGGCTGGATGGTAGCCTCGCGAACCATGTTTATCAGTTATAACAAAGTTCTGAATAATATTTACAAACCATTTTGAATCGCGAATATTGTCAGTGTTATTTTGAATTTGTTGAATGTGCCTTTTTGTTTGCGCCATAAGACCATCCGGATCGATTCGTTTGTCATTGATAATGACTATTAGGGATTTATTATACTGATTTGCTAGATCTTGCTTAGACAAGTTATCAGCAACAGTCAGCCGCAAACTACCGTTAGTGACTACGTCGCTTGTTTTATCATCAAAAGATCGAATTATATTAGCAAACTGAAGAGCGGCTGACGGCTCAACTTCGCGTTCATCATTATGATGTTCAAGGATCCAGACCATAACCTCATTAACCATCAAAATACAGGAATCACCTTCCACCGGGCCTTGAGCGGAACCATCAGGAGCAATAATTAAAATTTTTTGGCCGGTGTATTTTTTTTTCAAAATATCAACCAACCCAGGTAATTGACTTGCACTGGTTAAAGACTTCTTCAAAACTATAGTTTTGGTATTCCCTGGGTAGCTGAGTTCGTGCAAATATTCTGCAGGTATTACTTCTGCATCTGTAATTTGAAAGTTTTTTTTATTTTTCCAAATTTCGTATTTAGCAAAAACTCTTCTAACATCATAAAATGATTCCATATTTGGTGTGTTTTAAAAATTTAAATAATATAAGTTAAATATTTTGGTAGCGGCAATGAGGGTCGAACTCATGACCTCGGGCTTATGAGTCCCGCGCTCTAACCAACTGAGCTATGCCGCCACGTGTTTTTTGTTAAAAGGATATCCAGCTTTTAATTTAAAATTATCAAAAATCAAAAAAGCTAACTGAATTTCCAGTTTCAGGAAGAATTTTAAAAGAGCGCGCTTGTCAAGGTCTACCCAACCCAATTTGGACTGATTACGAATCAAATTGACAATTTATCCAATTGGCTTTGTTTTGGATATATTTAATATCTTGATTAACTTGAATGCAATATGTCTCATCCACCCCAAGCACTAATAACCCCAGTTGAAAATGACAATGTCGACAACTTCAATCAAGATCCAGAGATCATAAATCCTCAAGAAATCATCGCCCGTAAGTTTCTCTTGAAGCACAAATTCCGAGCAGGTGCAATTGTATGGGTTAAGAATCGCAAGGATGAGGATGAAGATTACTATGTAGTTTTTCGATCTCTAACTCGTCCTCACCGTGGAATACAACTACCTGGCGGTCGGGTAGAAAAGCTAGAAAATATTGCTGAAGCTGTAATTCGTGAAGTAGCGGAAGAGGTAGGCATCCAGACCAAAATCCTCTGTCCTCTCGGTCTAATGTATCTTAACAATGATCCCAAGAATCTGTCCAGGCTTGAGATTTATTATATTGTTAGGCCAATTAAGCCATTGAATGTTTATAGTAAATGGTTCCATATTGACTGGGATAATTCCCGCCAGCGTCTGGAGTGTAGTTGTGTTTCAGTTAGTGAAGATACTGCATTTTTGGCAGATGGGCAAGGTAAAGTTGTAGAAATGTTCAAAACCTGGCTCAAAGAGCACCGACCCAAGAATTTTAATCTGAGTCAAAGTCCAAAACATAATATACCAAGCCCAAGCTCAAATTCAAGCGAAGATACTGTAATTAATGAAGTTGAATAGTTTTTTTAAGAATTCTACATTTCCCAAATTATTTTTTTATTAAGAGGTAATAATTAACCAACATCAAAAACCACTAGTTCATTCTCTCCGTCAGGAATTTCAAACTTAGCATTATAAATATTGATCTGTTCTGGATCGACTTGATGTCTAGTTGGTTGAATTTGATTCCGTTTGATTCTTTCTCTTTGAACTTCATCGCTGATTTTACAGTAGACAGTTATAACTTCAAAGCCCTTGTCGCCAAAAAGTTTTCGGATAGACTCTCTAGAATCTAGAGTATCGAATAAGTTATCTATAATTACAGATTGACCCAGTTCTAGTATTTTAAGAGTTTGCTGAATAATCCAATTCATAATCGAATCGTGGTCTACCTTAGTAGCCTGGTCAGACTGGAGACTATTTTGCCTTTCAAACCAAATTTCATCGTAGCTGAATCTAGCAGCTGGAATTGCTTCTGATAGCTTCTTGGAGACTGTACTTTTACCAGAGAATGGTCGGCCGCAGGTAATAAAAAGTTTGGGTTTTGGCGACATATTGAAGTTCCAATTTGTTTTAATAAAATTGGCTAAAATGTTGATGTATAATTGGTTTTTGGTAATAATATTTTGTATTAATATTCCCGTCAAAGTTGAATTCAAAGTGTTATTTTTGTTGTACAACAACAACCTCTCAAAGTTATTGTCGACAAATATCTTGACAAAGGTCGCAAAAAGTGTCTTTGAACTCTTCGCCTGTAGTTACAATCAATGCTTAGGTAGCTTCACATCTGGAAAATTCAATTCAAAATTTTTGTTAACATAAGTAAGTAACTGACAGGGTTAATCAAACTTTCTATTGTTGAGAGTTTGATCCTGGCTCAGGATGAACGCTGGCGGCAAGCCTTACACATGCAAGTCGAGCGGTGATCAATTAGTAGCAATACTAGTTGTAAGCAGCGGCGAACGGGTGAGTAACGCGTAGGAATTTCCTCTAAGTCTCGCATAGCTAGTCGAAAGATTAGGTAATTCGGGATGTGATCGCAAGATTAAAGTCGCAAGACGCTTAGAGCAAAGCCTGCGTCCCATCAGGTAGTTGGTAGGGTAAAAGCCTACCAAGCCATAGACGGGTAGCTGGTCTGAGAGGACGATCAGCCACATTGGGACTGAGACACGGCCCAGACACCTACGGGTGGCAGCAGTGGGGAATTTTCGGCAATGGGCGAAAGCCTGACCGAGCTATGCCGCGTGCAGGATTAAGGCCTTCGGGTTGTAAACTGCTGTGGAGAGCTACTAAATCAATGAAGAGCTCTCTAGAAAGGGGTTGCTAACTCTGTGCCAGCAGCAGCGGTAATACAGAGACCCCAAGCGTTATCCGGTTTTATTGGGCGTAAAGCGTTCCGATCGGTGGTTTGATAAGTTTAGTGTTAAAGACCGCAGCTTAACTGCGTGTTTGCTCTAAAAACTGTCTGACTAGAGAGATCAAGAGGTAGCTGGAACTCTACAAGTAGGGGTGAAATCCGTTGATATGTAGAGGAACACCAAAAGCGAAGGCAAGCTACTGGGGATTTTCTGACACTGCTAGGACGAAAGCGTGGGGAGCGATACGGATTAGATACCCGTGTAGTCCACGCCCTAAACGATGAGTATTTGTTTTTGGAGGGAATCAACCCCCTTCAGAAGCGACGTTAACACATTAAATACTCCGCCTGTATAGTACGGCCGCAAGGCTAAAACACAAAGGAATTGACGGGAACCCGCACAAGCAGTGGATCATGTGGCTTAATTCGATTGTAAGCGAGGAACCTCACCTAGGTTTGACATGCATTTGCAAATCCGATGAAAGTTGGACTCCTTCGAGGGTAATGCACAGGTGATGCACGGCCGTCGTCAGCTCGTGTCGTGAGATGTTCGGTTAAGTCCGGTAACGAGCGCAACCCTAATCCTTAGTTATTTAATGTCTAAGGAGACTGCCCAAGTTTAATTGGGAGGAAGGTTAGGATGACGTCAGGTCAGCGTGTCCCTTACACCTAGGGCTGCACACATGATACAATGGGCAAGGTACAATGAGACAGCAATTACGCAAGTATGAGCAAATCCCATCAAAACCTCCCTCAGTACGGATTGAAGGCTGAAATTCGCCTTCATGAAGCTGGAATTGCTAGTAATCGCGAATCAGCCTCTTCGCGGTGAATACGTTCTCGGGTTTTGTACACACTGCCCGTCAAGGTCTGGGAATTAGGGGAGCCCCAAACTTCAAATTTTTGGAGCAAAGGCTAAACTAGTAACTGGATTTAAGTCGTAACAAGGCATCCGTAGCGGAAGCTGTGGATGGATTACCTCCTTTTTAAGGAGTTTAAGTTCAAAAGTGTAGTAATTTATTTTATTATAACTCTGAACTGACTGGTTGATATGCTAATTATTCGTAGTTAGTGTTTTTATAAATAAAATCCTGTTGAATTCTAATTATTTTCTAGTTCGCTAGAATTTTTACATTGTTTTTTTGGACACAGGTGGGAGTTTGATTACTCTGTCTAGTTACTTACTTTTGCGAACAAAAATGAATTAAATATATTTTCCAGATCAAGCTTTGATATCCAGACTTGATTATGCAATCTCCCTTTATGGGATTTTTTGTTTTTTACCATAGTTATATTGGTATTTTACAAAAAATATTTTTGAGTAATTCTTTATTGAGTTATAAGGTAAAATTAAATGGTTAAACTTTAATTATCTTTAGTAGTAAAATATCCAAGACATTTAAATTTCTAATAACTTTGACAAGTAGTTTTTGGTAAGTAATAATAAAGTGAAGTTTTAACAAAAATAAATATTTTCTTATGATCAATGTTGTTCGGCGGTTAGCCAGAGAGGCCAAAAACACAGTTACCCAGATTGGAAGTAACAATACCAATAAGCAGTTTTTTAATCGACGTTTAGATTACACCCAGGCAGATTCTATTGATGCTAGTATGTTAAAGCATCGAATTTCAGCTCTTGCTGACAAAGTTGAACCAGGTCAGTCAACTCACACACTCCTTCAAGAAACAATTGAAAGGTTGAAGAATCACGTGAGTCAAGAATTCAAACATGCTAACTTCTTCCAACACGGTCTCAAGCTTGAAAAAGAAGCTGTAGATTATATATTCAGAGAATTATGTCATATAATTTATCAAGATCATACCAGCCACTTTGTAGGCCAGCCAATCAAGTTAATTGCAAGTGTCAGTAAGGTTATCGAAAAAAGTCTTTGTACCATGGCCAAAGAAGTTAGCGATATGCGTCAGGATTTTAATTTTTCAATTTTTCAGCGGCACTTGGAAGATACTCTTAAAGAATTTAAAATGAAAAGTATGTTTAGCTTTGAACACGAGTTTGCCAAATCTGTTGATACGGCTGAACTACTATTCACTCAGCCAGGTGCTAGTCGCCACTTTACGGCTCATCCTGTATATAATGGGTAATTTTGTTAATTGTCTGTTAATTCTAAGGCTTTATCACAAACACTAAAAAATTTTTGAGAATAGATTTGCCCAAAAGTAATTTCTTCACTTTGATTTTATCTATGCTGCATTCAATTGATGTTTACGATGGGGGAATTATTAGTCTTGATAATTTGGCAAGAGTTAACTACATTGTTAGTCCATCACCAGTCGACAGTTACAAAGTTCTGCAAGCTATCTCGCGAAGACAGAAACGTGGGGCTTATTGGCTTGATTATTCAGAACTTGAGCAGATGATTAATGGTTTAAGCAATTTCCCCCGCGGGTTACAATCTCTATTGATTCGCAATCCCGAATTTGAAATGTATCCAGACCGCCAAAAAAACATTGCTTTTGCTCTCAATGAAGTCAATAGAACTCGACGAGTGCAGATTTTTGTAACTACTAACTCCCCTTTTGTTGTTTCAGCTAGCGCTGGTCTAACGGAAAAAGAATTCCAAGCTAGTCACATCGCCAAGGATCAATTCTGGCCAAGTCAAAAGGTTTACTACATCAAAGATGGTCGCGTTGCTTCTAGAAGAGGTTTGATCACTCTTGATATGGAAAGTAAACCTAAAGGCCGAATGGGCTACTGGGGCAAAAAAGCTGGGTATGTCGCAAGTCAAATGATCGGTTCTGGTCTGATGCTAGATGTAGTTAATTCTTATACTCCAGATTCCCCAATTCTAATTCTCTGTGAAGGCCAAAACAGTGAAGCAGACGCTCTTATCTACAACCAAATATTTGATAATTATGAAAGTGTTAGTGGCAGAAGCGCGATGTTTGTATCGTGTCTTGGTAGTAGTCAATTGTCAGTTAGTTTTGATCTCCTACGTCAGGTTAAAAAAAGCTTATCAGCTAATTTTGAACTACTGATGTTAAGAGATAGAGATCATGAATTTCCTAATCATGAAAGTATTGATGTTTACAAAAAATCGTATCCCCAGCGTAGAGTACTATTGCATCGAGCAATTGAAGCCTACATCTATAATAGTGAGACAGCTAATTTAGTCCTTCAGTTCTTTGACAAACCGCTTCTGACAACTGCCAAAAAAACCCGAATGGACAAATTGCAAGCTACAATACAGCAAGAAGCTGAGTCAGGCTATCTTGGCAATGATTACAAGATTAGACTCAAAACTCTTTTTCGCAGTCTGCTGGGAAACATTCAATATCAATGGGAAGAGAGAGCCAAGAGTGATCCAAAATACAAATTCTCAGTAGAGATAATTGCTCGTTTGATTACTCCAGATACTCAAACATATAAAGATCTGGCTAAAGATATTTTTGAATTGAACATGTAAACGTATTTCAATAATAACTGCCTCTATACTTTTGAAAATTTATGAAATTAATAAGAATAATTCCCAGTGAATTTTTTAGAACTGATTCAATTTAATGTTATCAAAGTGTGTATCTAATCTTAGGGTTATCTTTGACTTTTACGGGGCAATACCGTTACCGCGATTATTGTTTGGGACATTTGGTATTGTATTGGTTGGCTGAGTACTGTTCAAAACTCCTTGAGATCTCGTATTATCAGATATATTAACGAATCCAAACATTACAAAAATAGAAAATATGGCTGCCGCAGCCCCTCCCCATCTATAAGCCAAAGTTCCTGTTCCAGAACCGAACCGGCGCTCTACAAAATCTAAGAAATAAACATGATGATTGAGATAAAAGGCATACTTAATTAATAGTACACTTGGTACAAGTCCAATAAGTCCAAAAAAAAAGTTACTCCAACTAAAGAACATATATTCTTAAGTTAAAGTAAAAATTTAATTTTGGAAAGTTATTTTTGAAGATTATTCAAAACTTTGCTTTTTTGGAATTATTATTCTTTAATTTCTTCCCTTTTTGTTTTAATTGTTTTTTCAGTTTCAGTATTTTTGGTAAGAACTGCTATCATTTTGGTTTGGAGTCTAATTATTTCCACTAAGAAAATAAGAATTATAGCCAGCAGAACAACTGTTAAAAGAGCTTCAATTGAAAAAGAATTGACTTCGAAGTAAATAGTTTGAAAAAGTGAGGTAAACATAAAATTATAATTAAATTAATTATGCCTATAGTAAAATCCTATATTATGTACTTGTCAAAAGTATAACAAAATAGCTTCAAAACAGTCGTTTGCCAAAACTTGAATTAGAAAACAAAATATGTTGTAATCATATGTTCCAAGTTCAAGCTGATTCCCGATTCGACAACCCAGCTAAGCAAAGCCGGTTATATTTTTTAATGGGCGTTGGTGTATTGGCTGCTGTTCTTGGGTATTTTTATTTTCAAAGCCCTTGGATTGCAGTAAGTACTCTAATTTGTTTTGCTGCAGTTTATGTAGTTTTGGCATTACCGTCTAATAGACTAACATTGGTCATTGAAGACGAGGGTCTTAAAGTTAGTGAAGAAATAATCTTGGATTATACCAATTGTATCGGTTGGGGAATTCTTGATCTGGGTAACTGCTTTGAATTAGTTATTCAAACAAACGAAGTCCGTCAACCCTTTAATTATTTTTATATAAATAAGGAAAACAAAGAATTTCAGAACTTTTTAATTGGTCTTACTCAGGTAATTCCTTATCAAGAAGATATTTCGCTACGTGATCGTAAACATGTTTTACTTAGGCAGCTAGGTTTGAAATAAATTTAAGATTGTGAAATAATAAAATTTAAATACATTTAAATCAAAAGTTAAACCCTTCTTAAACAATGCAAGTTATTCTGAGTTATGTTTTTTTGGTATAAGTACTTTTGAGAAAAATATAATACAAGTACCCAATTGGTCCTATATGCCATATCCATGGAACTATAGCCCATACAGCTCGATTAGTTCCTGTAAGCCTAGCACCGCCAACTTCACGCCAACCATCAAAAGATCGGATGAACCACTCTGGGAACCAATCTCTGGGCATCGGAACTGTAATAAATATTTGATTCAAAATGTAGATAAAGAATCCGGCAACTAATATGGTCAAAAACACAATCTCCCCTCCTGTAGCACCTTCTTCATTAACATAAAATCCAAGTGGTTCAGTTATTAACTTGCGAATAATGTTCGTAAGAATAAAACAAACTAGTACTAGAGCTAACCACAAAGGCCCATCGCCGGCGAACCTGACATTAAAAGCAAGCTGAACTAGTCCAATTGCCCAGGCAGTTACATTAATAATAATTGGCTCAAGTAATTGAAAAAAAAGAAAGGAAAATATAGTCGCAATATAAAAAGCGGATAGAATGATTTTGTTAACTTTGATTCCTGGCATATTGTTTTAATTTGCAAAAAAATTATCGGGATAAACCGCCATTAAAATCTGTTAAAGAACTACCAAGGCTTGCAAAAAATAATATAAAAAAAACTACGCTCATAATTGCCAATATAGTAGTAATCAAATAAACAATTCCATTAATCATCCAGAGAGTTCGTATATCACCAAGAGTTCCAATCACACTAGAATTAAAATCGCTTTGACTATTGCTTTGACTAGTAAGTTTTGCTTTTCGACTTGCGGATAAAAGTTTAACACCAACTATTATATTAACAGATCCTATTCCAAAATAAATTAAACCTAGTCCGAAAAGTATCAAAGCTGGAATTCCAGATATAATAGTTAATATTCCAACTATAATATTAAAGATACCATTAATTTTACCCCAAAAAGAAACGCCCTGAAGCATATTTCTATCGTCGGCTGAAATCACTAATAGATTTGTATTAATTTGCGGGATGGTTGATGTTATTAAAGAGTCCATGTAAATATAAAAATAGTTTAGTCTGCAAAGATTCACCAGTCTTTTGTTGTCAACTCAGATGTTCGAATTTTTGGTTCGAGTAAATAGCTCTTGACAGATCGCAACTTTTTTGGCTAGTAATTGTAGTCAAATTGTCCTTTTATTATGTCTAGAAGAAAAAGAGTCCTCAAGCGACCAACAATATTACCCGATCGAGAGCTTGGAAGTGTCTTGGTATCAAGACTTGTTAATCGAGTTATGCACGATGGCAAAAAAACCGTAGCTGCCAAAATCGTCTCACAAGCTCTCAACAAAGCCGCCGTAGAGCTCGAAATCACGCCTATCGAAGTACTTGAAAAAGCTCTCGACAATGTTAAACCACAAATCGAGGTCAAAAGTATGAGAGTTGGTGGTGCGAGCTATCAAGTTCCGGTAGAGCCATATCCTGCAAGAAGCTTACGTCTTGGACTAACTTGGATAACCAACACTGCAAGGTCAATCAAAGGTCGCCCAATGTCTGACAAACTAAGACAGATTCTAGTAGAATCATTCCAAGGAACCGGCCCTGCAGTTGCTAAGCGTAATTCTGTTCATCAGACAGCTGCTGGTAACAAAGCTTTTGCTCACTTCGCTATGCGTGGTAACAAAAAAAAGTAGAATCTTTAACTTTCAATTTCTAAAACTACTTATATGCTCGCTCCAAAAAAAATCGTCCACCGCAAAGTCTTTAATCGATACGGTCAAAAAAGACATGGCACCCTCAAACGTGGTAGTGAATTAGTTTTTGGTGAATATGGTCTCAAGGCCACTTCTACCTCTTGGATAACTTCACGTCAGATTGAATCAGCTCGTCGTGTTATTAGTCGCCGAACTAAAGGCGCTAAGCTATACATTCGTATTTTTCCATCTCGCCCTGTAACTACCAAAGGTCTAGGTAGTCCTATGGGATCTGGAACTGGTTCTATTGATCACTTCATGTATCCAATCAAGCCAGGGCGAATTATCTTTGAGATTCGCGGTGCAAGCAAAGAAAAAGTAGATGAAGCATTCAGAATTGCAATTCACAAACTCCCAATCTCTTGCAAAATTGTAAGCAAAGAAGACAGTTTAGCCTAAATTTTTAAACCTTTCAACCTAATACTATGCTCCAAGAACGATCTATAATCAACATTACCGACAACTCAGGCGCAGTACGTGCTATGCTTTTTGCAGTCAATGGTAAAAACAATCGCCACTCGGCCGGAGTGGGTGACATTGTCAAAGGTTCCGTCAAAAAATCTTCACCTGGTGGAAAAGTCAAAAAAACCCAAAAAGTTGACATTCTTATTGTTAGAACCAAAATGCGTATCCATCGCAAAGATGGCTCTTCAATTATCTTCCAAGATAACGCTGGCGTAATCATTAACAAAGCTAACAAAGAACCAATCGCTACTCGTGTTTTTGGACCTATTGCTAGGGAACTTCGTGAACTGGGCTTTAACAAATTAGTTTCCCTTGCTGAAGAAGTATTATAGTTAATTATCTTCCCAATTACCCCTTTTATTATGGGTATTATGGTACAATGATAAGATTAATAAAAATTAATTTTCCTAACCTGTAATTGTTCAAACTCTTTTTCTAGTTGGAAGTTTTGTATTAGAAATTTCTGCATTGTAGAGTTTTGAGCATAGATAGAATTCTGGTCATCGCGATACATAATTACAAATTTAGGCCTATTAGCTAGGATTTGATTAATTGTTTGTTCTGTTAAATTGTAGCCAAAATTCTCGCGAGAGTCTAGTAGCAAGTAACTGGCTGAGGTGTAAGTTACTGCCGAGTCTCTTTGAGTCAAGTAATAAAAAGTAGCTCCATACAAATAGCTATAGATCTTGTCATCAGTATTGGTCCTATCTTGAATATATTTGGCGACTAATGTATTTTCATCTGCTTCAACTCTTACAGGTCCTGAGAAGAAGTTATATAGTTGACGGTAGCTAAGCAAGACAGAAAGAATTATACCAATCGATAAAAGACCAATTGGCCAGTATTTTCGGCAAAATCTGATATTGCTAGGATTTTTCATATTCAAAATTAAAACAAAATAATAATTAAAGTAGGGTTAGTTGCTGGACTATATCTTTACAAAAAGCTGAAGTAGAACAAAAAATATGAACTGAATTAGCAAATAATATTGAGCCAAATTACTACGCATTCGAATTCTCAAAAGTTGGTACAATCCAGTACAAAATACAGTTAATATGAACCAAGTAATATAATTCTGAAGCGGGATAATTCCTCCTTCCCAGTTCCAATAGCCAAGTTTGATAGCTACTGGTTCGAGCACAAAGTCAAAAACTACTGCTACTAACCCAGCCAAAATACAAGTGATAATGAATTTTATTCTAGAACCAAAGATTAACTTAGTATTACGTTTTTCAATTAATTTAATCACGTTTTGAACAACCAGAATTGCGCCAAGTGTTACTAAAACCCAATTAAGTCCAATCAAAAGTGGTGTCTCCCAAAGCTGTAATCCAAATACCGAACCATACGAATAATTACCAAAGACTAAGCCAGTTGCAACTCCAATCACTTCTGCCGCAAATGTGACAAGAAAAGAAATTAAAATCCAAAGCTGGAATTTGGCTGGATTACGGTCTTTGTTTTCATTGATTACTGAACTAATTACTACAAGATTACACCCAAGCAAAAACCACTCAGTCATACTTAGCATTAAGTTTCGAAAATCTGGGAGGATGTGGCCAACTGTCCCAACAGCAAAAAGTATACAAAGTATTATCAAAATTAAGTTGCGGCGAATGAGAGTCATAATTGAATTTGGAATTATTTTTTGCGAGTAAGAAGGTATTCGGAAAGTCCAGTTATGAATTCCACGCCAGAATTAGTAGTATCAAAGTTATTACCAAGCTCCTGAACAGCTTGATCGTTTAGCCGAAGACACATATTTTGAAGTTCGGCTAACGTACCTGTTGAAATAATTTTGTCTTTGAGCCATTGAATTTCTTCAATTTTGTAGTCTTTACTACCAAGAGTATTGCGCATTCGAAGTTTTTCGACAGTCGTTAATTTGGCATACGTTCTCAACATTAGTAACGTCTTTTTACCTTCTACAATATCCGATATGCAGGATTTACCTGTCTCAGCTTCATCACCAAAAACCCCGAGTATATCGTCAGTGATCTGGAAGACTAATCCAATTTTTTCGCCAATTTCTGCTAGAGACTTTAGTTTGCGGTCAGTTTTAACCACATCCCAACTATCTTGATCTGTAGAATTAAAGGCAAAAAGGGCACCCATCAATAGAGGTTTTTGGATGGAATAGTTGCCTGATTTATTTTTTAACATTTTGAGAACTTGATCCTCCTGTAGCTCGTCTAGATCACTAAGTCCTACCCCAAAGCAATCGTCTAACTGCCCAGCCACGAGCTCAAATTGCATCTGATGATACATATCGCGTACTAACTGATTATTAATTCGGCTAACTATCTGATCAGCGAGCACCAGAGCGAAGTCGCCGCCAAGAATAGCTGCCGCTGCAGCAAAATGATTACGAGATCGAACGTCGCCAAGAATTCCGGTAAAATAGTGGCGGTAGCTAGATTCCATTGTCATCTGACCACGTCTGGTGTCAGCTTCATCGATAATATCGTCATGAATTAGAGCAAAAGTATGAAAAAGATCAAGTGCGATACCAAGATCCCATACTGGTTTTTGAGATTCAAGACTGAATAGAGAAGCACCAGCCCAAGCAAGAGCTGGGCGAAGTCTTTTACCGCCAGCTGCAACTAATTTTTTTAGTTCAATTAGGTTTTTTTCAGCTTGGTAATTAATTGTCCTACTACTCTTGATTTGATCGTCAAGATAAGATAAATAAATTGGGTCAAAACGGGTAACAAAAGTCTTTAATTGTTCGGCAAAAGGCATACTTGAATTATATCGAGCCAGCGCATTAGGTGATGGTCACTTTATTTTCTGGGGATGAAGAATCTCTTTTGGTTTTGAACGGTAATGTCAAACTTTAGTTTGTAGAGTTATAGGTAAGTTTTTTCTTACTTTAAAATTGTTTTGTACAATAGTAAATTTTAATGAATTTTTCAACTGGAGCCGACAACAGGAATTGAACCTGCGACCTACGGTTTACGATACCGCCGCTCTACCAACTGAGCTATGTCGGCTTACAAATAATATGAACTCAAAAATAACCAGCTTGTAAAGATATTAAGTTATTTCAAAAAACTTGCTCCAGGTTTTGATAATTTTACTTTGGATAAAGTGACAGGTTAATATGATAAAAAACGACCAGATTACCTGGACAAATTAATTTTCAGGTTTCAATAATTTATTTAACAACTTCTAGAACTGTTTCTTCATGTCGATAGCCATATTGTCGGTGGTAGTTAGATTTGGACTTGAACTTAACTACACGGATTTTTTTGCCTCGCTGGTGTCTAACAATTCTGGCTTTAGCGGTTTTGGTACCACTCAAATCACCATAGCTATAGATCAAATTAAGGTCTACAGTATCACCTTCAAGTGCTGTTAATCGATCAACTACAAACTGTTGACCTGGGATAACTGTGTATTGTTTGGATCCGGATTGAATTACAAAAGCCATATTATGGGGAATAGATTAAGATTAAGTAAGTATGTGCATAAAAGTTTTGAGTTTTGTAAAGGGGCTTTTTGGTAAACTGCTAACCGTTCAATAATTAAGTAAAATAAAGGCCTTTGCCAAAACAGAAAATAACTTTAATAATTAACATGATTATTTCAAAATAAAATTTAAAATCTCATTTTTATGCAAGAATTTTTAACTATTACAGCTTTAATCTTTTTCAACCTACTCTGCAGTTTTGGTGTGGTTATCATGATCTACGTTTTTTTGTTACTTCGCAAACTTAATCAAAGTATCGAAGAGGTTAAGTACAATATTCAGGACAAAATTAACACCGTGGACGAACTGATTGGAAACTTCGGCTGGCTAAGTACCATCATTCCACTAGTAATCAACTTTTTACCCAAAAGTAATAAGAAAAAAACTGGTTGGTTTTCTCGCAAATAATCTTTAAACTACTTCAATTTATTAAATTTTAAACTTAGGTATTTTTAGTTGCATAAGGCCAACTAGTTTGTCTAATTGTCCGCTTAGCTCTGCAAGAGAATTTTCGGTAAGTTTGATATACAGATTATATCCACGCCTAGAAAGTCCTGCGGCTAACGTTTCTTCAGTGTTAAAGTAGTCAGTAACGACACCAGCTAAGTCTGGCCACAGTTGCAGTAATTGTACAGCATTTAACTCAAAGAACCCGAAGTTGTTCTCAATATCTAGTGCTTTGGCAATACTTGGTCTGCAAAAAATGGCTAAGTTAGATTCTTTGTAATCGCCAGTAAGGTGAGTTAGGATATTATGAATTTGATTGTTAATTTTGGAAAGAATATGGCCAACTGATTGTATGGTGATTCCATTAGTTTGGAATTGGTATTTGGATTCAACCATAGCTATTGCTGTTACTTCGCCTGTTTTATCTTGCTCTAACCAGTAAAGATTATTATTAGCTGCAGCAACATCCTTGAGATATACTCTAGATCTACTTGGAAAAAAATCACTATAGCAAGAAATTAGTCTGAATACTTGACCAATTATCTCACCTTGTCTGCGCGAAGTTAGCTTAGTTGGATTCTTATATGCCATAAATTTATAGTTAAATAAGTTATAAGTGTTATGGTGCAACCGGCAGGACTTGAACCTGCGACCTAAGGATTAGAAGTCCTTCGCTCTATCCAGCTGAGCTACGGTTGCCTAAACTTAACGAATTCCATACAACTGACAAAAGCTTTTGTCAATCAGTTTTATGTAGATAACTTGGTATGGCGCTCCAAATTTTAATTTACAAACATTCTCTACCCAGTGCCGTATAGTTAAAACCTGAGAATTATTGGTAATCTTGACTTATCTTGCTTAGATTAATTTTGACATTAGTAGCTTTTGGCTAGCATGTTAGATTATGCATATTTATTTTTCTGGGATTGGTGGCAGCGGCTTATTTCCACTCGCTCTTTTGGCATTGGATTGTGGTTGGAAAGTCTCAGGTTCTGATTCCAAATCTAGTGGTAATACTGATTATCTAGCCGATTTGGGAGTTAATATTAGCTTGGATCAAGATGGTAAAAGTTTGAAAATTCTTACAGATAATCAGCCAATTGACTGGTTTGTTCAGACTTCAGCTTTGCTTGAGAATCATCCTGAATTACTTATGGCTACCGAATTAGAACTTCGGATTACTAAGCGAGACAAGTTGATTAACTATATTCTTGCAGCCAAAAAACTAAAGTTGATTGCTATATCAGGAACCCACGGTAAAACTACGACAACAGCAATGCTAGCTTGGCTTTTTTATCAGTTTGAAATACCAGTGTCTTATCTTATTGGCTCAACTATTAGCTATGGTCCTGCGGCCAGATACATGACTGGTAGTAAGTATTTTGTACTAGAATGTGATGAGTTTGATAGGAATTTTTTGAGCTATACGCCGCAACTAGCAATAATTCCAAGTTTAGATTATGATCATCCAGACACTTATCCAACTCAGCTGGACTATCAACAAGCTTTTTTAGAATTTATCAACCGGGTTGAAGGTGTTACAATAACAACATCAAAGGTTATAACAAGTTTAAAACAGGCCCGAGGCGACATTGAAGATAAAGTCATTAAGGCTTCGAATCCAGCAATTTTGACCCAGATCACGTTGACTGGCGAGCATAATCGTAATAACGCACTTTTGACCTTAGGCCTTTTTCAAAAAATAGAGTCCAAGCCTGATTTAATCCAAATTATTGGTGCAATTAATCGATTCCCGGGGTCTGATCGTCGTTTCCAAAAAATTACTGATGGCGTATATTCTGATTATGGTCATCATCCAACAGAAATTGCCGCTACACTTACAATGGCGCGAGAAATTATTGATTCAGGCCGAAGTTTTTGAGATTTTGAATTAAAAACTGTTAATTTACTTTGTAATGGTGAAACTGAAAGGGTTGCTGTATCGGTCAATTTAATTTTTTAAAATATTCAAAATTACCTGATTGTCTTGCTGACCTTGCTTAATAAATAATATCGTTTTGTCAGCATTAACGAGATAGACTCCACGCTTGGTGCTGATATGACCAAAGATTTTTTTGATTTGACCCCAGGCAGTGGCTGTTTGACGTCCTGGATCTACAAGAATATCAAATTGGTAGCTGAATTTATCAATGAATTTTTGATGAGATTTTTGGTCGCCCTGGTTAATTCCAAGAACTTTGACCCCAAGATCACGGTATGCCTTGTAAACGTCCTGAACGCCACACAACTGGGCTGTACAGCCTGGCGTATCATCTCCTGGGTAAAAAATTAACAGCACTTTGTTACCGGAACTCAAGACTGAATAAAGATCGACTGATTCACCTTTTTGATTATTGAGAGAGAAGTTTGGTGCAATATTCCCAACTTCTAATTTGATAGTGTCATCCATAGAATGGATTAATTAAGAGCTGGAATTATTTGTCAAAGTTTTTGGTTTAGTATTAATCTGTAATAGTCTCTCGAGATTTTGTTGTTGCTGCTGTAAATAATTCTTAGCTTCAGAATTTTCCAAAAAATCAATCAAATTCCTAGCGATTATAAAGTCCAAACTATAAAGTAAAGTGATTGGATCTTGTACCAAAAATCTATGATTTAATAAAAAATCTAGCTTTGAATTTTGAATTTTAGATGGATCGGAAGAGTTCAAATCAAAGATAATATATTCAAACAAAAAATCAATGGCAGATTTATTATTTGGATTAATTCTTTGCCAGTTGGATTTTAACCAAGTAGCACTTCGCATTTCTTGAACCCAAGTCTTGACTAGTTTTTTATGTCCCCCTTCTTCATACATTAGGCGAATTCTGTATTTTTGAGATTCCATATCATTTGCTTATAAATTAAATATTAAGTATAATCCAACACAATTATTGACGTTTTGACAAGGCTAGATCTAATACTTGCCTAAATAATAAGAATTAGTTTATAAAACACAAAATAATATCCATTGACTTCAAATTTACCCAAAACTTTACGCTCAAAAACACCAAGTCAGAATAACTTGGGACTTAGTATCTGTCAGTGGAAATCATGGAACGGAATTTTACTAACTCTAAGTAGACTTGCTTCTCAGGATTGGCTTGGTGTTACTTCATTAAATCAAAAAGACGATAATATAATTATTTTTGATAATGGTCGGGAATTCCAGAAGTTAGAATTTAATTTGACCCAGGCTTTGGCTGAGAATACTGATTTGAATGTTTCAGACAAATTGGAAAATGCTGTTCACGATTTTATCCTCCCGCAATTGTCGCAAATTCAAAATAAACTAAAATTCAACAGACCTTTTAGATTCAAATTACAAATTGATGAAACTGATTATTTTGTTACCATGTTGAATAATAACTGCAAAATCAATATTTTCATAAAAGTGGCAGATTCTGACCCAACTATGAAGTTTAAACACAAACAACTTTTAACTTTACGAATGAAGTCTTTTTTTGATGGCCGGCCTAGAGATTAATCCAAAAATAAGGCGCTGGTCTTTCTGTTACAGCTGTAGGCCAGTCTTTGGTATCCTCTTTGATTACCCGAAAAAGGCTTGGTTGTTCAGCTGTTAGAAGTAGTCTATCAATTCCACTTTTTTCGAGGTCAAGATTCAAAACTCCAGAAAATGATGCATTCATCTGATTATCTTTAGTTTCAAAATTGATGTTGAAACCAGTATTTTGGATATCGTAATCTAGGCCACCACAGCAAGTTTTAGCGATTTGTAAATTCAGTGAAGTTGGGGTTAATTGTTCAGTTTTGTCACTCGGGCGAATATTTTTGATTGGAACTAAGTTGAGTTTTAAAAGAATTTCAGTATCGGAGTTAGTTGTACGAAATAGCATCTCACCAAAAATTTTACGTTCCCCATTATTAATTCCATAAATTGGTCTTGCCTGAATTTTGGTTAAAGAAGTTTGGGTAAAGCCATTATCAGCAGTGACTACAAAATCTGGTTTTTGAGAGCTAATTATTTCACGATTAGCAAAACTAAATCCAAGATAAAAAGCAACTCCAAAGATTAGAACAATTGTAAGAAGTCGGCCAAGATTCACTAACATATTATAACAAGTTTAGAATCTAATGCTGCCGCTACTAGAAGCCGGAATGGAATCACTTGGGCTGGAGCCTGGAAAATTCCCGACACTAAAGTTATTTAGGAAAATCCTAAGACTATTAAAGGCTAGAACAGTATTAATGACAAATAAAATTACAATAATGACTATGAATATGGTGGCGTTGCGAGGTCGATAACTCTTGGTATAAATATTAACCAGAGCAAGAGTCAAAGTTACGAAGCCGCATAGAGCTAAAAATAAATAGAAGTAACTTATAATATCATTGACGTTAAGCATAAGAGGGTTATTAACTTTCTTCAAAAATTCCCGGCAAAGCAAGCAAGTCGCCAATTCGATTCGGGAAATTATTCAAAATATTATGACGAACTTTGGAATATTGAATTAGATCTGAATCTGGTTCATCTGATCGAAGAGCTTCTATCTTTATTGTTCGCCAACCGTCAGTGGTTGCCATACCAAAAGTGTCAATAGCTTGAATGCTGCCAAAGTGGTGAAGAATTGATTCAAGCTGCACACTGTATTTTTGCAGCTCATCTTCGCCAAGGTCGTTATTAGATAATCTTGCCAGATGGGCTACTTTTTGTATTGTGGCTGGGGTGATAGCTGACATGGAATAAATTTTGAGTGAAGGCAAGGAGATAGTATTAAGTTTGTCAAAGAATAAGACTCAATAAACTTTTTGTTAAATAAAAAAATTGGATAGCTAGTTTTTGTTTAGTAAAGTAAAGGTTAGTATTACAGCACTTTTTTGGAAACATGTTTTTGGATTTTATTTGACTTAGCTAGATTTTTGTTTGATTAAAGTAGATTATAATATGGCTTATCAACTTATTGGCGATCGAATACATCTAATTACTGAACTACTTGACCGTCAGCGAACTCAGATTGAATTAAGTTTTAACGCTGGCGGAAGTTGGTTCGAAGACGATAAGGATCGTGGCAAAAAACATTTGCTTGAACATTGCATTGTCAGCCGAACTAAAAATCTGGATTTTTGGCAGCTCAAAGATTATGCTTTTCGAGAGAACTTAAACTTGAACGCGTTTACCAGTGGGCTCAGGCTTGGCCTTGAAGTTGGCGGTCATTGTAGCGACTTTTACAAAATGTTAGACTTATTATTAGAATTTGCTTTCCAGCCGACTTTTGACCAAAGTATTCTTGAACGAGAAAAAGAAATTGTCCTCAAAGAAATCAGCGAAAGACGCGGCGATCCAGCTTACAGGCTTTACTTTGAAACCAACAAAGCTGTTTTTACCCCAGAATCTTACGAAAACCATGAAGTTCTAGGTAGTAGTGAGATGGTAGCTCAGACAACTCTAGCGGATTTTGAACATTTACAAAAGCAAAACTGGCTCAAAAGTCATATTATTCTGACAATTAGTGGCGGCGGAATTGATGAAGAATATGTGAGTCAACAATTGAAAAAATATTTGAGTGCTCAGAAGTTCGATGAAAAGTACAGCCTTTTGCCGATTAACTATGAAGCTCCAAGTCAGTTCCAAGAATTTAGTTACAAGCCTGTCGTTAGTTCAATTGCACATGAACATGCTGAGGTTTATCTATATATTCCCTGTGGAATAAATTTTGGTAACAGAGCGGCAATTAAGATGTTCAATAGCCTTTTCCTACGTTACAATGGTGTTCTTTACGATCGACTGCGAGACGAACTCGGTCTTGTTTATGGAATTAACGCCAGCTTTGATCAGGATTTGCAAGTTCTGCAGATCTATCTAACCTGCGAAATTGAACTAGTAACAAGAATTATTGAAGAAACTGCCAAAGTTCTAGGTGACTTCCAATCCAACTTCAAGCCGAATAAATTCCAAGAGTTTAAAGAATTGATAAAGAAAAGAGATGCAATAACCAAGGACACGATAGGCTCGGTCAGTGATTTCTTATCTTCATCGCTGCGAACTTACGGAATCCCAGAGACTTTTGATCAGTTTACCGAGCGCTTCGATCAAGTTACTATCGAAGATGTTGCTGAAGTGTATAAGAATCTACAAGTTAATTGGATGAACAAAAAAGTTGTAGTTGTAAGTAAAAGTAAAGAGATTGAGGAGCTTAAGATTTAATTAGTCAAACGATCTCAACAACAACATCAAGATTACACAAAGCAGCTCAAAGTTATGGAGATCAACGGTCAATAATTGACATTTCCCCAATTCTGAAGACTTTTTAACATCAATGGCTAAGATCATTCAGTACTTAATTGCCCTTTTGGCTATAGCATTGCCACTTCAAACAGTGCTAAGTCAATTGATTATTAATTCCTGGAAACTACCGGAAAGTCTCAATCTTTGGAAAGAAGTTGTAGTTGGTGGACTGATGCTTTACTTTGCTGCATCGATTGCTAGAAACCTATTTCAAAAAGGCGAAACCTGGCATAATAAATCACAGAAATATTGGAGTTTAATATTGATATCTTTACTAACAATTTGGATTGTGATTAGTGGATTGGCTATCAATCAGATCGGATTAAAGGTTTTTGTAATTGGTTTTCGGTTCGAACTTTGGTGGTTATGGTTCTTTGTCCTGGCCCATAATTGGTTATTGACTCGACCCTTTAAAACTAATCCCAATAACTGGAAAGGTTTTTATAAAATTCTTGATCGGATAATTTTGGCTGGATTGTTGATTGTTGTCGGTCTTGGAATTACTGTTCAGATTTTTGGCCCTGAGGCAGTTTTGCCATCTCTTGGTTTTAGTTCTAACCCTAGCTCAATCTCACCACCAGTCTGTCATTTAATTGATTTTAATCAAACAAGTTGTCGCTTGGCAGCCGGGTTTTCCAGTCCCAATCACTTGGCGGCTTATCTTATTTTAGTTTGGCCAGTAACAATCTGGTCCTTAATAAAAAGCAAAAGTAAATTGGGTAAAATTGGCTTTGGAATTTTGAATTTAATCATTTTAATATTCATCTCTCTAAGTTATGCCAGGTTCAGTTGGCTAGCTGTTGCAACTGGAGTTGGAGTAATTTTGACTTTGAATTTTGGTAGTTTTATTAAGAAGTTCCAACATAATAGCCGCAACAAACTAGTAATTTTAGAGAGACTGGAGAAGATAAGTCAAATTTTAGAAGAGGTAAAAACGCATTCAAAGATATCAAGAGCGACTAAAATTATACTTGGACTAATTTTGATTCTGCCAATTTTTATCGGTATTTTTGCAATTAATTTGCCACCGGAGGTTTTAACGAAGCTTCCAGCCGGTCTGGCCAAACCTTCTTCGACCGCCCTGCATTATATGCACACCATGACAAGCCTTGATCTACTAAAAGAAAACCCTCAACAAATCCTTACCGGTTTTGGTATCGGCAGTAGTGGACCAGCTGCCAAAGCCGATTATTACGATATTTATAATGCTAAAATTATCAAAGAAAATGCTGTAATTCCTTATCGTTGGGGCTTGTTAGAAAAGGATCTAACCATTCCTGAAAGTTGGTATTTGCAGCTGATAATCAACGGTGGAATTATCTATGCACTGTTATATTTGGTTTTGGTTTCAATTCCTGTTTGGCCGCTTTTACGAATTTTTGGAGGTCAAAGAGTTAGTAATGTTCAAATTTTTGTGGCTTTAGCTTTTTTTGGAATTCTGATTGGGAATTTGTTCCTACACGTCTGGGAAAGTCAAAGTGTAGCGCTATATGGAACTATTATTTGGATTTGGCTCGGGTTGCTGGAAGCTCAGCAATTATCAGAGAAAATATAAAAATAAGCTTTTGTGGTCCAAAATAATACTAAGATTCAGTTTTTGAAAAGCAAGTTCGAGTTTTTGCTATAGTTTGACATTAGACTGCTTATGATCAGTTCTAAAGCATGTTCAATGCCGAAAACAGTAGGCGTTTTTTT
>Ga0105045_10000486_pt1 | contig 29010 bp, 22 predicted proteins | sample MAT02_FD_78089 | JGI IMG/M metagenome (GOLD analysis project Ga0105045, IMG submission 78089) | Freshwater microbial communities from Lake Fryxell liftoff mats and glacier meltwater in Antarctica - MAT-02 (megahit assembly) | ecosystem: Environmental > Aquatic > Freshwater > Ice > Liftoff... | reverse complement strand
GCAGGAAGCATGAGGCAACTGGGGGAAAAGAAGCGTCAGAAATCTCAAAGCAATTTCGCTAAAAACAGGTTAGAGGATGTAGAAACCTCTAGCTCAGGCGAAGCTAGCTAGAGGTAGTTCATTAGGACTAAAACAGAGCAAGAATTTCGTATCTGTAGTTTCAATCGAGAAATTCAAGCTATGAGCGAAGACGAAGTTAAGCAAAAGTTGATAGAGCTGTTTAAGCAGATAATTGAGCAAGATAATCATTACCAAGAAGAATTACGAAAGGAATGGCTCATTAAATCTTGACCAAAGAGGCAGGGAGTAGGGGCTAGTCATATAGCAGGAATTTAATAGATTATTTGCCACAAAAATAAACCTTGGATAGTTATCCAAGGTTTTGGTGCTAAAATGAATTCATGAAAGTCTGAAAAGATTACTGGGCAAGGATTGTAAGCTTTAGAAACCTAACTTTTTTGTGACTCCAACTCGGCGTCATCGGCCTGCAAAGTTACTTCAAGCATGCAATCGCCATCACCTTCGTCGGCATTAATATCACCATCTGGTAACTTCAAGCTGCTTGGCCAGCAACCATATAGTCTGGCGCGGACTGGAGGTAAATCAGAACCTGTATTGTAATTACCTGGTGAACCTCTAAATAAGCGATGATAAATTATCGTAGCATTTCGCTTGTAATCTGGTTGGATACCGCTATCATCTCGACCAGAATCTATGCACTTGTTAAACCAATCAAGATAAACTTCCCGATCATTATTTCTAGCAAATTGTAGTGTTGTCGTAAACTCTATGGCACGTTTTCTACCACCAGGAACCTTTGTTTGATCGGGTAATTCAATTACCCCCAGAGACATTTCAATTACATCTCTAGTAATATGAATTATTTCAGTGGCTGAATACCCATCTATCAGCAATCGTTGCTTCGCTTTTGGTAATATATTACCTTCTAACGCTCGTTTTTTCATCTATTTCTAGTTATATACTTTGCATTGCTATTACAACATTAATCAATTAAAAACTGCTGGATAAACTGGAACCATACTGACTAACTAAAACGTCTGGTCCACAGTTAATAGAAAGCTGTTCCACAATTCCTGTCGGGGTGTACTGAAAGTAAATACTGAGCTTGCCATTGATGACAGCGACGATTGCATCTTTGCCGGAATTGTTATTCACAACATTAATTCCCGAAGCTAAATCGCCACCAGTAATCTGTACCGCCTGTTCAAAGTTTAGATATTTAGTGAAAACTCCTTTTCTATACTCACGGCTGGCAAAGTTATTCAAAGTCATGATTATTTGCTCAAGCACTATCGGCTGATTGGGCAAAAACAGAACTTCTAAAGCAGTTCTAGCTTCTAAGAACTGGCGAACAAAGTTGGTTTGAATGCGTCTAATATGGATAAAATCGTACAAAGTGCTGACGCTAGGTACTCGCCCACCAAAAACAACTATATTGCCGTACATTGATTTGATTGGCTGAATCCCGGCTATATTTATTACAGCTTCTTCTGATGGCATAATTTCAAAAGGAAGCTTAATAATTCTTGATAAAATTGCGGTAACTCCGGCAAAAGGAACGTGATAACCTTCGGCGACTACAGCTTTTTTGGACTCTCCTCCCATGATTTCTCCGCTGATTGGAACCATCCTATCTCCAGCTGCAAACGGATTGGCTATGTATCCGTAGCTAGGAAAAGCTAGTGTAATAAAATCATTCCGTCCTAATTCGTTATTTACAAACGCTTCCGCAGCAGCAGCCGTCGTATAGCTAGAGGGAATTTCGCCTCTAAATTCATAACCTTTTTCTTGAGCATAAAAAGCAAAAGCTTTTTGAATAGCTATGTCAGAAATACCTGGACAAGCGATTCTGATTAAACCCATGTCTTTGCCAAAAGTGGCATTCTCTAAATGATTGCGATCGACATCAGCAAATTTAGTGAAATGATAGGAAAGAATGTTTGAGGTATCATCGTCGTACCCTTTAGTCAGATTCTGAGGGTAAGGAACAAAAAATGTGCTGCCAGACTGAGTACTAAAAGTTAAGTCGTAACTAGGATCAATCTGTAAATATCCCAGCTTCTTTGTCTTAGTTAGAGGTGGAATGTTGCGAGTAAAGGCACTATCTAGCAAAAGAATAGTATTGCTTTGAATAGAGCGAATTTTTCGAGCAACATTTGTAACGGGATCGTAGATATAGTCACCGACGTTCAATTCCAAAACAAAAGCTGTGGCTGTCCCATTAACTGTACTACCTGTAGAGCTAATCGTTCCCGATATTGATACTGGTGCGATCGCTTTTTTGATTCGGTAAAAATTCCGTGCTTGTACATAAGGATTGGGGTACAGCAGATTGTTAAGAATGTTTACATAATCAATATTAGCTGCGGTATAAATTTTGTCTGGCTGAACTACAAGGGCAATTCCAGAGCTATTGCAAGGACGGACATCATCTTGGCTTCCAGTGGTATAAGCTGAATCCCAGAGATTCTCTGCCGTGATCCATTTCTGATAGTTATTGCTTCCAGTTCTGTAAGCAATATTGTTATCGTTTACCAGTGGCTCCACATACAAAGGGTCGTTGGGGTCGAGAGATGCGTCAGAGATAGATAGCACCGAAGAACCATTAAATTTAACCAATAGGCTAAAGTGTGTCTGAGGGTATCTTATGCCTTGCTTTACCTCTACCGTTAGCCCATCACTCTTGTTGGCAGGAGTTAGGTAAACGAGTGCTTTTTGACTTTGTTTGGTTAGCTGGGACTGATTGAAATTATTGCTAAATTGTTTTTCGACAGTCAACGAAGTATCGCTCACTACAGAAATAACTTTGATGCTTTCACCTTGGCGATAGGGATCTACTAAATATTGCCCTGGTGATACTTCAGTTAAAAACTTTGTATCTACTCCAGTAACCTCATAATTGTCCTTTTTGGCAATATCAACCGGGCCTACAGCAGAGGGGAATCCAGAAGTTAGTGTTAGTGTCAAATTGGAGGCGATTTCAGCAATCGTGCGACTAACTAGTTGATCGTTAATAGAAAGATAGACCCTGCCGCCAACAACTAACTCTGTAGCAAAAAGCGTACCAGTGCCAACCAATTCTAAATTATCTTTTTGAATTGATAGATTACTACCTTCAGTCGTAAACAAATCAGAAATAGTTAAAGTCGTATCAGAGGTGATAGAAGTGACTACCCTCGCCTCACCGTTGTAGTATATGTTACTACCTTCTTCTAAGCTCGTAGTGAAGGTTGTACCCACTCCAGTAACGACGAGTTGGTTGATAGTGACAGCACCTGCAATATTTTGATATTGAGCAAAGCTCACCGTTCCAGTCAGGTCTAAGTATTTAGCAAAAGAAGATAATCCACTAGTTGCAGCCGGCCCTGAAACCCCATCTCGAACTAACGAATACTGACTGCCGACTGTAAAAACAACTTCGCCTGTCTTGAAAGCAGTAGTATTGGCAATAATTTGATAGCGCTTTCCAGGAACCGCAGAAAATTCAACGGTAGCTCCCGCAAACTCGTTAGCTAGAACGTCAGGAGCGTACAAAGTGAAAGTTCGAGAAGTTGCATACACAACAGGAGTCAAAGGAATTTCGTTTTCAACACCACCCCACCGTCCTTCATTGGCGGCGGTGATTTTCAAAACATCTGCGCCAAACCGATTTTGCAAAGTCATCTCTGCTTTTCTGGCCTTGCCATTAAGATCAAGGCGGGTTAGCCAAACCATCCCAGATCCCCCGCCAGTGGCAAAATATCCATCTATGGCATCTGGAAGTAACTGAGCGCTATTCGGAAATAAGTGCCAAGTTGAATCTTTGGGATCACCATAAATCTCATCGTATAATCGCCGCGAACTAAGGGGGATTGACACCCCCATTGGGCCACGCTTCAAAATGCCATAAAAAGCCACAGTCCCAAAGCGCGGATCGGCAAGAACATTAGTTCCTGAGCGCTCAATGACAGATATCCCCGCAGCCCCAGGATAGGTACCGTATCGACGACTTGCATCTTGTATTGCGATCATAAATCTCCTTGTTTAATTGAAGCCGGCTATTTCTGTAGAACCGTTGCCGTAGTAGCCTTCTTCTCGAATAATCAATACTCTTTCGTAAGTACTACGAAGCCCACCACCAACTACTTCTCTGCTGGTTGGGAAGCTAAGTTGTGCTTCAATGCGATCAAGAACTTCATGAGTTGCCTTCAACAAAGGATCGTTGTCCGCTAGTAGTAGGCAACCCGTCAGGGCAAATCTTTGCGGATAGGGTAATTTTTTGATGAAATTTTGAATTATTTCAACTTCATCAGCAGAATAAAAGGTAATGCCTGTACTGACAAAAATTTGCTCCCTGTCTGGGTCACTTTTTTGACCAGAGAATCCGACGGGATAATTGATCTGCAATGGTTCTCTAGGTAGAGCTAAGTGTCCTTGCTTGAGTAGTGGTAGCATTTTTCTCCAAAAAAATAACCGAGGAAGGGCAGTAGCTTCCCCGGTTACGGGTAATTATGTTGGTAGTTATTTTTATATCTCTCAGGCGAATCTTAACACAGGATTTTTGTTAAGATGTCAAATTAAGTTTTATTGGGAGTAAGCTCTAACCCAGCACTAAAGTGCGGGACTTTGTAGTAGCCCCGCACTTTAGTGCTGAGATTACAACACAAATAACCCGAACCTCCGGGCAAGCTTACAGATTGCCCCAATAAAGAAATCATTTTTGCCATTTAATATGTCACTTGCAGCTACTACAGAAGAAGTAGAAAGTTTTACAATTTGAAAAAGGTGTAGCAAATATTATTTGCTAACCTTTTTGTTTTGCTCTGGTGGTTTTGTTAAGCAGATGTCGTGAATCATTCCGATTATTCGGTAGTCAGACCCTCTAGCCCACCACGACCAATCTTCGACCCTGAAATTAAACGTTATGGGTTTGCCACAGATTAAACAAATGTTTCTCGGAGGACGATTGGACATTGGTGATAGTTTGTCAAAATACAATCCGTCCAAACTAACTTAATTGCGATCGCATAATTAGGTTAGCTAAGTCTGCGCCAGAAAAACCTGTAGTCCGCTTGGCTAAATCATCCAAATTAACATCTGCCGATAGACAAGATTTCTGAGCATACAAGGAGAGAATCGCTGATCTTGATTTACTACTGGGAAGGTTTACAGCAATTTGGCGATCAAATCGTCCCGCACTTGACATCCTCCCACCGCTAATCTGATATGAAAAGTTTTTTCATTGATGATAAATATTTTCTACGCTATATCGAAGGCGTATGTTTCTTCAGAACCACGAATTAAGGAGAATTTATATTTAGAATCTCTTAAAGTTAAAAGATGGTTAATTAAAAACATCATATTATTATGAGTAGTTAACCAGAGCTTTTCACTTTCAAGTTCTGAAGCTGTATAAATGGTATATTTTGTTCCGTCAATGGTTATAAAATAGCCATTTTCATCGCACTGCTCATCCCACTCAGAATAAGTAAATCCTTGGGATTGGAGAAAAGGCATTAAGTCAGTCTTGATGAAGTCACCAATTCCGCCTTCAGCTAACTCTTCAATATCGTATCGATAAGAGGCAAGCATCTTGTGCCAAGTCTCTTTTTTACGATAATCCCAAAGCTTGCGGTTAAACCCACTCTTTGCTTCAATGTTCTCCAGGGTGCGCTCAGTATCGGTTAATTCAAACTTCTGGTAAGCTTGTTCTTTGAGTTCGGCGCGGGTAGGTTCCTTGTCAGCAATCGCAATGCGGGCTTTTGCAATTAATTCATCAGTTTCTTGAAGGATAATTTTCTCTTGAGCTTCCAAGATTTTTCTTTCTTGATTGAGTGATTCAAGTAAGTCTGCTTGAGGCTGTAAATCTTGGTAAGTAAACTGAGGCTTTCTAGATTGAATTAACTGAAAAAGGTAAGCTTCTTCAATATCTATTTCCTTTAGAATCCAGGCAATGCTTGTTTTGTCTGTTATCGCATCTTTGCAGGGACTATAACTATTTAAAAAGGTTTTCATCCGGGCTAATTGTGCCGATGATGCCTCAATCTTCTCTTCTAAGTTAGGATAAGAATTTTTCTCTTCATTGTACTTTTCTCTGTACAACATCTGGATGTACAATTGATTTGTTCTCAAAGCAATTGTATCAAGTTTAATTAGCATTTTATCTCTTTTATCATGAGATAAAATTTGTTTTTCTAGGTGCGTGATTGCTTCTTCGTAATAAGCAATTCTTTCTTCAATCGTCTCTTGAGGGTATGGTAATTTATTCATAATAATATTTGTTGTTTTTAAAAATGAAATTTGTTCTTTTTATAAATACTACAATCTATTCGGGATAGCCCGAATAGATTGTAGTATTGAATAGAATCTATATATGTTATAAGTGTTGTGGGTGTCCAATGTTTGCCCACCAAATGGTATTAAATTCTTGTTAGATTAGCTATTCTTGATTTCGTCAAGGAGCTTTCTGCGTTCTTCTTTTGATAGAGCAGCAAATTGGTCATTTGTGATGTTTTTAGCTTGCAGCTTTGTTTGAAATTCGTTGAGGTTCAAGTTAAGACTCTTAGCAGCACTTTCCAACATCTGGTTAATATTTTGATTCGTGTTGGCGTTGGTGTTCGTGTTAGTAGCAGATGCAATCTTTAGGTTAGTATTTTTGTAAATCTCACCCAAAGTTTCATTGTACTCTTTACGGATAGCTGTAGTAGCTTTTTCCAGTTCTGCGATCGCACTATTAAAAATCTCCAATTCTTTGATGGAAGCAATTTCTAATAGAGTCTTTAAATTAAAAGTGTTGCCAGTAATTAACTCTCTAGTTTGATGAAGTAAAAGAGCGGCACTCTTCAGGTTCTCAAGTTCCTTTTCCTTTTCAAGGCGTAAGCTTGTTTCTTTGAAAGCATTGAAGAAGTTATTTGCTTTTTCTTTTAATGCATTAAAGATATAAACGACGAGAATGATTGACGAGATAATCACAATGATTAGCAAAGTAGTCATATTTGGTTTAAAATTTTTGGTTATTAAAAAGCTATTTATTTGCCAAGTAGCTTTTATAAATGATTATTTTTGATTTGTAGCGATAAATAACCTATTTCTTTAATTATATCTTTATTCTACGTACATGTCAACATTAATTGGAAACTATTTAGCACAATTAGAATTGAATTTTGAATTGTTAAACTCTCGTACTTATCACTTTATAGTAGCATACTTTGTACGATTAATTACGGATTATTTTAATATTAAAAGAGTCTTTTATTTCAAATAAATGCCAGGGCTGGACTTCAATATTTTCAAGAGAAACGTTAGTCAAAGAGTTCTTTAGATGAATTTGAGTAACAGCATAAATTCCTTCTACCTGTTCTATAGCATCAACTAAAGTATCAGCTAAGTTGCGATTCTGCCAAATTCCAGACGGTGGGTTTACTTTATCTATAATCGCTTGGGCTGCCAAATCAAAAGCTTGATTATCGCTAAGGTGGGCGACAACCCTAATTGTCATATCACCGTCAATCGGGATAATTTCAGCAGCAATTATCGATAAACGATCATCCTCCATTGAGCGAGGGCGAATTGCAGCATCAGCAATGGTGGTCATTTCGCCTGGATAAATAACAACAGTAACTAAATCGTTGAATGTCCCGGAAGTTCCATATTGGTAGCCGCGCACGACATTGCATTTTTTTGCACCTACGACTTGCATTGCTGTAGTGTAGTAATCAGAAAGAGTGACGCAGCGCTTACCGATTCTAAACTCCTCTCGTCCTCGCAGCATTGCCAGAGATAGGGTTTCTTTCTCTCTACCTTGGCTGTAAACTACCCCGTCATTGGTGACAGATTCTACAAAAGCTAATAAACGTGGTAAGTCTGTAAATTCTCCTATCCTTAAATCCAGAATAGTCCCGCGACGATTTAAGCGAGCTGGCACGTTTACTGTTACATCTTGCCCCATAATTTCAGCCGTCTCTATGGTATAAACGACAAGTGACGGGTCTATGGTAGAGCGAATCTCTGTTCCCAAAGGAATCTGCGCCAATAAATTTGAGTTAATTGCATCAAAGGTACGCTTGAACACCAAATTAATCACCGGATATTCGGCTGAAGCAATTTCTACACCCAGCATCCGATAAAGTTGTATCCACACCAAATAGCCCATAAGATTGATTTCATGGGCTTGTAGCGATTGGATGTGGATAACTGCTTCAGCCAATATTGAGTGGCCGCTGCCGGGAGAACGCGAACTGAGTGGTGAGGGAGATCCGTCGGAAAAAGCTTGCGACATCCTGTCCATCAAAGCTGCGTACATTTGGTCATCGACGAAGTTGTAAAGTACGGCAGATTCAATTATTCTGGGGTCTGTGGCGAGGGCTGCCATTAGTTCATAATGTTCGACATAGTTATAGTCCATCAAAACCTCCAAGTACAAAACCTTCATTAAATTGCTCATGGAAAAATAAACCTACTTCCATTCAAAGCTACCCCATCCATGAAAATATCTAAACTTTGATTCCAGACGGCTCCCTGATACTCGTAAAATCCAAAGGTTAATACATTTACATCAGGCACATTTTGTGGGATAAAGCTGATTTCTGTACCTAAGCGATTTTTGTAATCTTCGTAATCAAAAGTATTGACGGATAGCTGCTCAATACCCTCCACCCAATTAAGAATTTCTTGGCTAATTTGATAAATCCAATACTGGGGAGCGTAATTAGAGAGTGGCTCAAACAACTCTGGGGCGATTCCATAAGTGGGATGCAGGGGGCGCTCTCCTTTTCTGGTGAGGCAGACGGTGAGGATGTCGCTGGTAATCTTTCTTGTGCCAGAGACAATATTCATTCCACCTCGGAGATTGTAGGGTTGCCATAACGTCCAAGAGTTGCCTAAATATTCAAGCTGATTCATCAAGAATATGGGTCTGAAACCCCGTCTTTCTAAGACGGCTTTACAAAATCTTGAAATTAAATTGAGTTGTCTTTTGGTAAAATAAAACTACGTTAACATTCGCCGATGTTTTGATATTTTGCCCAAGGGTTTTGTTACTGTAGCGGGTGTTTTGGTGGGAGGAGTAGCTGGGGCAGGTGTTTTAGTGGAAGGAGTAGCTTCATCGGTTTTAGCTACCGATTTAAGTTGAGCAGATAAATCATCCATAATTTTATTGACATCGCGTGCGGCTTTTTTGTCAGCCATGCCAACTTGAAACTTTTTGATGGTTTCTGAAATAAGATTATCGTGAATACCAGATGTAAGTCCAATAGATACACCAAATAGAATAGGCAAAGAAACTGTGCCTCCTGTTACTGCTGCTCCTAACGCACCTGCTGCTGACGCTGCAATTCCAACAAGCATTCCCGTAGCCAATGTTGCACCTGCTGCTGCTATTTGGGGATCTTTCGCCACTTCAATAGCATCTTGAGTGGACTTCATCACATTATCAGCAAACTTCTTCATTTGCTCTCCTTTTTCACTAGTAAAAGCTTTGCCAGCATTAGCTTTCTCGCCAATATCAGTCTTAACTGATTGGGGAATCCGCTTATCAAGTTCAGTTAACCCATTATTAATTGCCGTACTTACTTTGTTGTAAGCATCCTTAGCACCTGCCCCCATTCGCGCTGCGGCATCAGATGCCATTTTCCGCATTTCCCGAACTTTCGGATCTTGGGCTATTTCGTTAAGTTTCCCTGCCCCAGCATCTTGAATTTTACCTAAATCAGCCTTTAAACTAGTCATCATGCCATCAAAATGTTCCTGAATTTTGGCTGATGAGATTTTCTCCGTAACAGCATTTTTTGCCCTATCAATTAGGCTCTCTTCCTTCTTAGCAGGCTCTACATCAGCAGCGCTACCCCCTGATTTAGTCGCAAATTTCCCATCTTTGGCTCGTTTGACATTATCTTCCTTCCAGTCTGGATTGTCGGCAGCTTGGATGAGCATTTCTAGGACTCGTAAATCATATTGCATCTGTTTAGAATAATTAACCATTGATTTTTATCCTCACTTGCTGGGTTGAATTTTTTCTAGTAATTTCTGATCATGTTTGCGTTCGGCAGCAGTTGTGGCAAGCTGACTCCAAGTATCCCGCATTTGATTAAACGCTTCTGCTACCCCTAAGTCTACAAAATCTGGATTGGCTGCAATAAGTTTTTTTGCGATCGCATCATTAGCAGCCTTCGATCGAGCTAAATTGATTGCCGCATGTAAGGTCAACAGGGCGGCGGCGGTAGCTTTTTTAACCAAATCTGGATGCTCAATGGCTGTTGCTGCGGCATTCTCAGCATCGGTTATTAGGTTGCTAACCATCTGTCCACCAGTAGAAGCACCAATATTCGTTCCTATATTGTTAATTTTTTTATTGATTTTCTCGTAAGTTGAAACTATTAATTGGTGGCGAGTTCGAGACTCATCTGCTTGTTGGACACGGAACTTCTCTAGATTTCCCTGATAGTTTTTAGCAAATTCTTTAACTTGTTGAGTGGTCTTTTTGACCAATTCCCCGCCTTGAGAGTCGTTAATTTTAAATGCTTTTTCTTTTGTAATAGCTTTTGTATTGTGAATAGCTTCTCGCAGATTATTCGCAGACTCCTGTCGTTCGTTGCGGAATTTTTCTAGATTAGCTGGATAATCATGAATAAAATCCGTCATAGATTTCTGCAATTCTTTGATTTTTGGGTGTTCGAGAAAACCCGGTATCTTTTCAGCCTCAGATTTAGTTATATCGATAGCAGCCTGTCCAGGTGAATCGCCAGCATCACCTTTTTTACTGATTCCATTGGCTAAATTGTCTACGATTTTATTCACATCAGTAGCAGCTTTTTTGTCAGCTATGCCAGCTTGGAATTTTTTAATTGTGGCTTTAACAGCATCAATGGAACTAGCGATTGCCGAAACGACACCTCCGGCGACTGCATTAGCTATTGCAGATACCATTCCAGCAAGTACCCCTATGGCTATTCCTGCCCCAGCCGCCGCTAAATGTTGGTCATCTGCTACCTTAACAACAACTTGAGCAATACCTGTTACATCATCAGCAAACGTCTTCATTTGCTGTGCCTTATCCTTGACTGATTGAGGAATCCGCTTATCAAGTTCAGCTAACGAGGAGTTAATTACCGTATTTACTTTGTTATAAGCATCCTTGGCACCTAACCCCATTTGGATTGCGGCATCATCTGCCATTTGGCGAATTTGCCGAACTTTCGGATGTTGGGCTATTTTGTTAAGTTTACCCGCTCCAGCATCTGGAATTTTACCTAAATTCGCCCTTAAATCCGTGTTCATTTCATCGAAATGTTCCCGAATTTTCACTGATGATATTTTCTGCCCAGCAGACTCTTCTTTCTTGGCTTCTGTCCCAGCAACACCACCCCCTGATTTAGTCGCAAATTTCCCATCTTTGGCCCGGTTGACGTTGCTTTCCTCCCAATAGGGAACATCGCCAGCTTGGACGAGTATTCCTAAAATTTGCAGATCATATTCCATTTTTTGGCGATAATTAACCATAATATGAACCCAATATATGCCAGTATATCAACGGGAGCTTTATCTCAATATTCCACTATACGCTCGACTTGCCGATGATATTGGGCTAGTAGAGCATATTTGCGACAGCATTCAGCCAAACATTGATGCGGCATTTCGAGCAATTGAAAAGCAAGAATTTCTTTACAATCCAGAAATTGCTCCTAGAGAGTGGTTACAATTCTTAGGTCAATTTGTCGGATTGGCGATTAGAAATGGTAAGTATTTAGGATTTGGACTAAATCCTGATTGGAGTGATGCCCACACCCGTGATGTTATTCAAAGGGCTTGGGCTTATTGGCAAATTAAGGGCACAGAATTAGGAATAAGAACTGCCATCGCTTTGTGGCTGCAATGGGAAAAAGCCCTTAATCCTCAAGACTTGGCGATTCATCAGCCCTTTTCAGATCGACCCGCTGATGCTCCCGCCAATTGGTGGACATGGGATAGTACTTGGGACTCGCATTTAATTCAAACTTATGAACAAAGACGGCATCTAGGAGCAGAAGGATTAATTAGATATCGCCCCAACTACCAAACACTGGTTGAGCCTCATTGGTATTGGGAGTGGGGAACACTTTGGTGCGATCGCGCAATAGATTGCAATTTTGCTCCAGATATTTTTGGGATGCGATCGCATTTGGGCCCGCACAATAGCTGGCTACACTTTAATTTATCAGAGTCAGATTGGTCGAAAGTCTTTCCTGATTTTTTTGAATTAGCACCAGAGATATTTCCGGCGACAGCGATGTGGTCTGTTTTTGCCTGGATTACCCCAAAAGCGGTAGCTCCAACTATCAAATTAAAAAGGGTGGTGGAGCAGCGAGTAGACTTTATTGATGAATTTGCTATTGATGGGTTTCAGTACGGCATCATTGATTCTTCAGGAGATCCAACTCCCAAGGATAATGATTTATTTGAGTTGGCAGGAAGTTTATTTCCTAGTGTAAATTTTCCGGCGACTACTACTACTACTTTAGTTACCACAGAAATTGAATTCGGTGTTTGGCTACCGGAGTATTGGTTTGGGCAGTGGTGGTATCAGACTGAAAGTCGTGGGCATAAAATTTATACAGAGACTCTGGTTCTAGATTTAACAGAGATGCTGCCGATAGAGTCACTGAGTATCGAATCAATTTGGCAAGTTGATATTGACCAGCCCATAAGTAATTACGGTATGGCAGCAGAGTGGTTTTACAAGGCTTATGAAAATTATGAATATACACAGGAGACAACAGTTACCAATCCAGGTACTGACTGTGTTTCTGGAATCACCACATATTTAGAAGTAGCAGATTCGCCGTTGCCAATAGATGAAGAGAATGTGCCTTTTGTTGGAATTACAACTTCTTCGGGCATTATCCCTGGTGAGCGGATTTATTTTCCCGGAGATGGGGCGATGGAGGCACTGAGCGGCGACACTCTTTTAATGGATATTGAATTGCAGATAGAGTCGTCCCTAGAAATAGATTTTACAAGAGAGCCAGTTGCTTTCGCTTTGAGAAAAATGCAGCAGCTGATTGAATTTATTCCCCCTCCGAATGTTGCCGATTATTTTTGTGAGTACAATAACCAATATCCTTATATTTGTGGCTTCAAACAGCAAAATTCTCTAGCGTTGCCAAACTTAGTTAGCAAGAAAATTAGACTATGCAACGTATTTGGATTGTGGGGAGGGGGGAGCAGTATCATGAAAACTCGCAAAAAACGTAAGCCAACAATAGAGAATAAGCAACCCCTGAGTGAACTTTACCCACTTTTAGGGGCAGCCCTAGAGCCGATGGGGTGGCGACTAGTTGTAGAAACTAGCGAGCAATTATTCTTATTATCACCCATCACCTTATTTTGGTATAGCAATATCGACGGGATTGAAAAGCGTTCTTCGACATTTTCTTTCGAGGAAGGATGTACTACCCTTTATCTGGAATTCTTGCTAACCTCTGTCAAAAATACTAAGATACACAGTTGTACTTTGTGGCTTTTTGACAACTACATCCAACATCAAACTTTTTATTACCCTCTCGAAGATCAGATCCAAACCCATGTAGGCTTTAAATTTAATTTACCTTTTGGATTACAAAGTGGCGCGGCAACACCCTCTGAAGAATTTGCTATTTTAGAAATTTTGCCTAAACTGGAATTGAAAGTAGTTGAATTAGACGCCATAATAGCTCGTGCCAGTGCCACGATAAATCAACCGATACCAACAGACAATCCACCATTGGAGATAGAAGAAGCAGACTTAATGACAGAATTAACTCAAAAATTACAAACTATTAATTTTAAATTAGATCAATTAATTGCCAATCCTGGCGTTGATGCTCATTATACTTACAGTATCGAGATACCTGTATCTAAAATTACAATTAGGCATGGGTTGGGTAAATATCCTGCGGTTACTTTCATGGAATCCCTTGGAAGAGAAGAATCTCAAGTAGAGGTGAGACATATAGACAAGAACACTGTTAGCATCGCATTCATTCCAGAGGCATCTGGCTGGGTAACTTTTAATTAATTTCTGAAAAATTTACATGTCCAATAGCCCCTTTTCTAAAAAACCCCATGATTTAGGACTTCAATACGTTCCTCCCGCAAGTCCCACAGACCCAAGAGTTCCTTCGGCAGAAGAGTTTTCTTTAAATTCAGAACTGACAATTGGTCTATTTCGCATTAGTCGTGAGTCAGGTTGGATAAAGCCGCCAGAGATTATCGTCAATACTCAAAATCGATTGCAAATCAATGGAGTAGTAGCTTTAAAAATTTATCCAGCAGCAGCCTTAGAGATAAATACCCAGATAGTTCTCCCGACTATTGGCAATACTACTTCTGTGATTCAAAGAGATGATTTTTTATCAATAGTTGGGCTAGCGGCGGTTGTTGGGGAAGCTCAAGATCCGTTACTGGGAAAAGTTAGTTTTCGCTATCGTGATCCTGTCGCCAACACCATCCAATCCATAGAAAAAGAAAATGCGCGAAGATTCCGGTCTTTTTGGCTAATCGCTTTATCCGATAAATTAATTACTCCGGCAGAAATCCTCACAAACCTCACTGAAGAAGAAAATGGCGATCGTCGCTTGTTAATTCTCAATCAAGCCAGTACAGGATTTGCCTTCGGCAGCAATCGTTTATTTGCGATGGATGCAAACTGGGCATCGGGGCTTCCCTATACAATCATTTCCGATTCCATTGAGGTTTTACCGATTGCCGCCGTCGGTCGAGCTATAAATTTTCAGCAAGAAGGATATACCTATGGATATTCCCAGGAAGAACCGATTTCTAAGTTCTTTATTCGCTCCCTAGCAAATCCGTTACATAAAAAAGATTTTCAATCATTAGCTAGATCCCGACTTCTAGAAATTTGTCAAGGTGTCCCTGGCTTTGGTAAAGCGTTTAAAAGGACTGTGAAGAATTTAACTGCCGGGCAGTTTGCTGGGAATCCCGGACGGTTTGGCGAATCATCTGGCTCTCCTAATGGTAGCGTTTGCCTGAGCAATGACCAAAGAATTAGTTTCTCTAATGAAGCAGTCTTGCAGACACTAGGGGTTTCAGTAATCAGCAGTGGAAACGATAGTAGCGGTCGAGCTTTAATAACTGTTCCACTGAATACCAACGCTCCATCGGGAAGTAAATTTAGTGAGAATAGAACTGACCATAAAATTTATACGATTAATGGTGAGGAAATATCATCCTTTGGAAGTTTTTCTAATTTAGGTGGTTCTGGTGCATTGCAATGGGTTGCTGGAGAGAATAGTAAGGTTTTACCTGGGGATAGATTGTACTTTGTCCCAGCGATTAAATACCCAGCAGGCAGTGGATTCAATGTACCATTTTATACTATAGAGAAGGCTTGGATTGGAGGGATAGAAATATTGCCAGCCAATATTCGCAATGGAGCGACTGCTGATTTAACAGCTTATGAAGCGCCAGTTAATGATGAGTTGTATATAATCATTTACGGCAGTGAACGGGCAGCGCTCCATTATATTTATAAAAAAATTCAAGTTACGACTAACAGTGATGGACTGGCTGTTATTCCAGCTAGCGAAAAAGGTTGTTTTGCTTTTATTCAGGGGGTAAGTGGCAGAATCGATAGCCCAATTAAAAAGAGATTACCGCCAAATCAAAGTTATGCTGCTCTTTGTTACTATCCACCGCGTTCGTTGGAATCGTGGCAGTTTCAAATGCTTTATGCAGATTATCAAGCAGAGGGGAAAAACCAAAATACTTTTCTGAATGGGGCAATTATTGTAACCTTGCCCTTAGTGTTTTTACATAGCTCTGGTGGAGGATTATCGGTACATCAAGGCGATGCAAGTTTAAATAGCAGTCTGATTACGATGCACTTGCCAGAAAGAGAAAGTGCTGTAGCAGCCTATGACTTGAATACTCCGATTCAATTTCCTGGTGAAGTTTATCCTGGCCCTGTAACTTGGCGCGAAACTAATTTAATCTCGGCACCAGGATTAGCCCTCCCTTCGCCTGGGCAGGTTTTACAAATAAAAAATAATTCTGGAGGAACTTTTGCCAAATCTTTGAATATCGCTCTGCAAACCAATGCTCAAACATTAGGCATCAGAGCGCCGATGATTAGTAGCGGGAAATCTTATCAAATAATTATTACTTTTGTTGTCAACAAAGACGAGCAATTTCGATTGGTCATCGTAACTTACAACGCCAAAGGTAATAAGTCCTCTGATGTGGCTTTTGATTCGAGTCTTGGGGCTGCAATGGATGTTTTTTACACTTAATAACCTATGACTATAGAGACACGATTTGACAACAATGGAAACATAGAAATAAAACACCCGGAGCTAGAAGGATGGATGCCAGTTGTTTCCTTGCTCCGAATTTTAAATGGGTATGACGTTAGGCTGATTGATTCGCAGTCTCAAATACTAGATTCCATAAGCGAGAATATTGAATTAATAGCAAGTGCGAATCCTAATCTCGATTTAGCACTAAGTAATATTGCTACTGCTTTATCGGAATTAGCTGATTCTTCTAATCTGAATATTGAAGAGATATTAGCTAGTCTTGCGAATAATTCTGCTCCAACACCAGCAGCTAATTCAGGCTCAAATATTACTGTTGTTCAACAAGCAGGCAGTCTTATTAAAGAAAATGTCTTGATTCGGATTATCTCATTACTGGCAGATGAAGAGAAAGCTTATGCGCTACCAGACTGGACAACAGCTTTATCTTTTTCAATTAAAAAAAACATAGATCAGGTAGGATTGCTTGATTTACAATATGCTTTTAAGCCGGGTCAGGTAAATTTAGAGGATGGAGAATTCAGAACAATACTGGCTAATAAAGAATACAACAAGTCAGGACTATTGCTATTTGGAAAAACTTTGTATTTAACTTGTAATCAACCTGTTAAAGTAGAAATTGAAATAAGTTATAAAATGCCAAACAATACAAATATTTACCCGGATGATTTTGCTAATGAAAATGTTGTTAGTGATGCCTTAACGCTTGAAAATGCAATTACTTTTATTCAAGTTCAAGCGAGAAATACTTCCCGAAGATTAGCTAATAGTCAGCGAATATCTGGACAAAACGAAATTGCCAACTTGCAAAGGGCTACAAAGATAAATTTTGGATATTTATCGTTAAAAAGCGTGGGGCAACAACAAGATGATTCCATAGATACACCAGATACACCAGTAATTTCTCCATCTTTTTTAGGAACGGTTTCTTATTTTCAATCTCTTGGTCCGAGTGCATTCGATCATGGTCTTGAGCGGTTTAATTTTGCTAACGAAGGATTTAGCCCTTCTGGATTAAAGCTTAAAGATAGCCCTATATTTGAATTTGCAGGCGCGGGGAATGCCGAATCAGGAAAGTTTTGTGGTGGTAGATACTACCATTCACTATCTTGGCTAGGAAGCATTGAAAAGATAGTTTATGCCACAGAAATCGTAAGCAGAATCAACGCTGAACTTGGAAATAATGGACTATCAAACATGACAGGGGGAATGGGTAATTCCGAAAAAAGTATTTTAACGGGTGGTAGTTACTTTGTACATGGGATAGGGTTTTTCCCTTCTAATAAGGCATTTACGCTCAATAATATTACAGAAGCATTAACCGTCCAAAACACTTTTCTAACTTCGTTTAGAATCAATCCTCCCAATGGACTTTCGAGTTCAACTGCTGGATATATCTGGGCAGGCACTACTTTAGGTAATGATTCTTATTATGGTTCATACAATATGGTGAGTATTATTGATGAAATAGTCTACAGTACAGGGACATGGATTCCAACCCAAATATCAAATACTCCACCTCACACCCATATTAAGCACGGGGCTTTTGGAAATGCTGTCAATGGTTATGTAGTCGGTGGAGTATCTCGACCTTCTAGTGGAAGAGATATTACTCGATTTAAATATAGCGATCAAAGTATTAGTCTGCTGGGGACAAAAATATCAGCGCCAATAACTGAGATTGGCAGCACTGGTTGTAGTACGTCTGGGTATATTGTTGCTAGTATCCAAGGAGGGCTTAGTACCTCTCTTACACAAAAATTTAGATACGATACGGAAACAACAAGTTTAGCGGGGGGCATATTAAGGCCAACTCTAATGACTCAAGCGGGGAGTTGCGATTATAGTGCTGGATGGAGTAATGTTTAATCTTGACGAAGCCCCGAAGGTGCTGGTTATAGGGGTTGGGTGTTGGGAAGAAATAGCCAAGGGCAGTTTTAATTTATGGAAAATCTTTTTATTACTAGCTTCAGTAATAGCCAAGCACAAGTTATTGATGCAATTCGTTGCGAAGAAAATACTCATTGGTATTTAGGACTCAGAAAAGCCGAGTTGTTTATTTTTGAGAAAAAAAAAGCTTTGGAACTCACTCAAGGCGAGGTGAAAAATATAGAAGCCAGAAAAGAGTTTTTAAATAACTGGCTAAACACTTTAAATGTAGTAATTAAAATTTTTCACTGGATACCTTTAGTCTCAAGCTGGCTGAGAATCTACACTACCAAGGCGGTGGTGGAACTAGTAGAAGTGAATTCCGAATTTAACCAAAATATATTATTTGCCCAAACGCGGGATTGTTTGATGGAGTTAGAAACAGCTGAAAAAGAATGTGAGCGAATTCTCTTGGCACATCCCGAAGCTAGAGAGAAAGATTATTTGGAAATTCAAGCAGCCTTTGCTCAGGAAGCTTTGTTTCAAAGAAAAGCTCATTTTATTGCTTCTCGGGCCTGGGCATCGCTCAATGGCGTTCCGGAATCGGTAGGAGCTTTATTACTAGAAGTAACTCCTGAAGAAAAAAAACGGCTACTAGAGCAAGAATGCGTTACTAGGGCATTAGCCGACGATAGTACCCCATTGAGTAAGTTAATTGCGCTTCTCAGTACGTTTAGCCCAGATCAGCAACAAACATTACTAGAATATATTACCAGCGACCATCATGAAGGACAAAATTTGCTTCGCGGTTGAAAGCTCTTTAATTGATTTGATCAATCAGCAAGTTCCAAACTTCAATCGCTCTTCACCTGTATATTTAGAGCGGAATGTTAACAATGGAATACAACTATATTTAATCCCTTCCTATTATCCAGCCATTGATGCTGAAGATGGTAGTTTGATATTAGAGCCAAGTACGATCAACTTAATTAGTTGGAATATGGATTTAAGCAACCCAAGCTGGCTTAAAGGCTCCAATGTTATTGTTTTCCCTGATGAATTGCCTTCTGTAACTAACTCTTATGTGGCCGATAAGATTGTTTTTGCTCCAGGACAAGGAAACACTCAATTATTGAAAAAGAGCTTCTCTTTATTGCCTGGGACAGATTACTACTTTAGCGCGGTGATTCTACTTGCCGAAGGGCTACAAGCAACAACAGCCGATGTGATTCGGTTAGTCGGTGGAGTGGTTGGCGAGCCAAGTTTGGCGTTCACAAGTTTAAATAATTATACCAATCGCTATCGATTGATTGAAATCCCTTTCAAGACATCTGGAGCATTACCCCAGGAAACCGGTTATTCCGACATAATGCTGAAAAACATAGAAAATGTTAGTAGTAGTTCCATCAAAATAATAGTTGAATCTAACAATAGCGTTAGAGAGAATCAACTAGTTGGCGCTAATATTACCTTTTCTGGCAATCTTAATGATTTTTATGAAGTTATTAGTAATTCTGCCGCAAACACTAATAAACAAGTAACAATTAATTTTAGTCCCAATGCTTTGGTGAATAAGGGCATTTCTACTTCAACAATAGCTACTTTTAGATATGCCTCTTCAGTGGCAGTAGATTTAGAAATCTATGTCGAGTCTACTCTTTCTTTAGCGATGAGTGGAATGCAACTTGAGCAACATGATTTTCGGACATCAATTATTTTTCAAAATGCAAATTTCAATTTGCGATCGAGTTCAAGTTTAGAATTTAACAGCAGTCCATTTGCTGGACTAAAAACTTGCGGGGTTTTCATTGAGCTAAAAGAATGGCGGGGCGATGGCATCTTATTTGATGCAGGTAATTTTCAAGCAAAAATATTGTCAAAAAAGTTAGTTGTTAGCGCTAACACTGTTATTATCAGCTTGGAGCAAGAATTGCCAAAGCAAGCCAAGATTTTTATTCAAATTTCTCAGCAAGACAATAGTATTTGTGTTTATATAAATAAGATTTTACAGGGCAAGGCTAGCTTGTATGGGTTTTTGGGCGGACGCAATAAGACAATGAGTCTTAGCTCGGTCGGAGTGCGGATTTATTATCGGTTTGCAGCTACAGATAAGTTGCTCTTAGATGGTAATCCAGAAATTGGTAGTGCTGCTATTGGGGAAGTGGGTGAGCTATTCAATCTGCCTGTTATAATTGATGCAGAAACGATTACTTCTACCGCACCTTTGATTGATTTAGGCATAATCAAGGTTCCTAGTAAAAAAAGTCCTGATGCCAGTAGTGCAATCAAAAGCTTAAACGAAACCAATCACAGCGTCACTGTTGTCAGTGGGGCATTGTTTACAGTTGGGAAAAACGTCGTTGTCTATAGAGGACAGCAATTAATTCTCCGAACCAATATTGTTAGTATAACTAGCAATACAATTGTTTTAGCATCAATTACAGGAATTAATTTAGAAGATATTTTATTTAATGGCGAAGCTAGTCTTTCGGGAGTTGCTTCTGTAAGGTTTCCCTTTACGCCGATAGACCAGCAAAAAATATTAGCAATAGATTCTAATACCAAAAGATTGACTGTTACTTCATCTCTTTCTTATAAAGTTGGCAGAGCTTTTGTGCAAACAACGACATACCAAGATGTCGCTGAAGTAATTATCCAAGAGCAAAATAATGCTAATGGCTATATATTTATCGATGATTGCACTGGTATAAGTGTTGGGGATATCATCTCTCAGCCCATGAATGAATTACTAATTGATCCGCCTAATTATTTTTACGGGCTAATTAGACCAATAAATGGACTCACAGTATCGGAGCCTCATAGGAATGGAATTATGATCTATAATTCCAATCCTTTTGATGTGGAATGCAATCCTTATATTCGAGTTTTTTATTGATCAGAAGTCAAAACACCACAAATTTAATCACATCAAAGATTAAACCAAATTTAGACCAGTAAATGCGATCGCGCCATTTCTGAATTGCTTTTTGAGTTTCTTCAGAAGAATTAGTAATTGCGTTGAGAGCAATTACTAAATAGTTGGCGTGATTAAATTCGTCCCCAGCAATTTTTGCTGCGATCGCACTCAACCCCGCATCGTCAACGTTCATCAATCTTCGATAAAAAGCACCTGTCGCTTCTTCCAAGACTGACATAAAAGCCAACTTGTCAATCCAACTATAACTACTAGCAGGTTGATTTCTAAATAATAGGCGTAATGCCAGATATCTAAAAGATATTCCGTCGAAACTTTCAAATACTCCTTTTAATTTTTCCCCAGGATATTTAATAGAATCCCATTCTATAGTTTTTGTTTGAATAGTTGCGGGAATATTATTAGTAATATTTTTGGCAGTTAAATTTTCTTGATCTTTAAGTATTTTAACCCATCTGCCTGTTGCCCCTACACGATCAGGGGAGATGCGGTTTTTTCCATCACCACAGGTGGAAAGCATTAAGCCATGATTATATTCTTCCTTTTGGTGTTGACACAGCATTGTTTCCAAATATACAAGCCCTTCTTCAGATGCTTGATCTTTTAATTTGGAACAGAATGCAGCCAATCCGTATTCTAATTTCGCTAATAATCTTAAGAATTTTTGCTTATTCCTTTTTAGCGTTCCTATTTTGATAATTAACTCTAGGAGCATTGCTTTGTCTTTTTGCTATTGGGTAAATTAAAAAGTATAGTGGAACAATAATTATTATTGCTACAATAATTGTTACAAATGAAATTATCGCTTCTAGTAAAAAAAGCAGAAGGTTAACGAGCTTAATCATAGGTGAAAATTGCTTTTCTTCTGCTTTTGATTTTTCCATCAAAACCTCCGGGTACTCCCGCCACACTGCTTGCGATTAGCGGTGAGAGTTGTCACTAGAACGCGAGTAAAGTGATTGTATTGCCATTAATTACAAAGCAACAACCATCTAATGAATTATTCTTTGATGGATTTCTGGCAAATATGGAAATCCAGCGATAGGTTGAAGTAAGATTAATTGTTATATTCCCGCCTAATTTAGAGAGGGTAGCGACAGGTATTGATTCTCTACCGTTCATACCAGTATTTGGCATTTGCGACCATCGATAGATAACGATCGCATTTGCTGTTGGTTGAATGGAGATATCATAGCTGGGTAAGACTTTCAAGATTAAATCTGACTGAGCGCTAAAGAATTCAAAAGCTTTGCCGCTATTTGCTCCGGTAATTTCACAGCCCGTATTGCAGATAATTCGGCCGCCTACACCACCCCCACTTGATAAGCCTGCCAGCAGTTTAGCTTTTGTAATTTGATATAGATGTCCACTAACGTCAATCCCTATAAAACAATCTTCTGGGCCTGCAACATCTCTTATATCTACAGGAATTCCAAACCCACTAGGGTATATTTGACCAATATTTGACATTTTTTACGACTCCAGAGATAAATAAGTTAGGGTGAAATTTAGAGTATTTAATGGACTTCCAGAAAGATTTGTGATAGTAACGTAATTATTTATAGAACCATCTACGCTATATCCCGTAGCTATTGGCAATAAATTAATCAGATTTTTGCTATCACTCGTGACTCCTTCAAATATCAATCCAGTCTCATTAGTTATTAGAGTATTTGAGCTTCGGTTTAAATCAGCAATTTGTCTTTCTTGGCTAATATAGCTCCTAAAACGTATTGCTAGATTAGAGCTAAAGCTAAAGAGTTGAAACACTTTAGCGATTTGAATGTTAGTAGTAACCGTAGAGTCATTTGCGGCTGTAATCGAATTATCTAAAGTAAAGGATTTCGTCACTCTTCCTGAACTACTACCAATACCTGTTGTTGTACCGAAAGAAAAAACCTCTACTCTTCCAGAGATAGGGCTATTGTCGGTGTGAATCTCGATGGTTGTTTCATCAACAACAACATTGATTGCAGCGGAAATATCATTTCCTTGGGAATCGTAAACTATTACGAAAGGGAACGAATTAAAATCATGAGTAAATTGCCAAAGGATGCTAGGGGTATTTTGGTAAAAAGTTAGTGACTTAATTCCAGGTAATGGGACAGGAATAACCTTGCCATCTGCGTTTACTGATAAGACAAACCCCTCTGGAAAGTCAGGAAAGAAGACATCCCCTACAAAAAAAGTATTGGCGTAATTGTATGGCATAAATTTTGTTTACTTATTGTGGTTGTACGGGGTTCGTTTGCAAGTCAATAACTAAAAGTGATTATTAACCTTGCACATCTCCAATTCTTTTCTTTTCTATGCGACTTTATGTAACAACAAACCGTACTGGCTTGCGGAAACAGAAGCGTTATTTCGGAAAATTACTTGGCAGCTATTTAAGTCACTAACTACTCGCACGAAATCAGTATCAACACTTTCGCCAGTGGTTTTATCAAACACTTCTTTCATCACTTTCATGGAACTTAGACCATGAGTAATTGTAAAAATAGTGTCAACTCCTGTAACCGTACCACTAGTCAAATCTGCATAAAAATCACGCGCATCAACTTGAGTTTGTAAACTAACAACCCCAGCTTGATAAGTTTGTAAATTTACAGCATCCAGTGCCAAAGTCGGATCGGCTACGTTAGATAACTTTTGATTGGCAAAGCTAACTGCCGTATTGGGGGCTGTTAACTGGTCAAGACGAGCGCTTAAAATAAAAGCCAAAAGACCTTCAACTTGCGCTACAGGAAGTAAACCGGTCGCGCTGCTCAAATCTTGTAAAAGCGCCTTCATTGTGGGATTAATCGCAATCCCACTGGAATTGACAATTAAATCTGCCGATTCTAGACGCGCGCTAAAGGTAATCCCAGTTCGAGCTAAAGATGTGCCATCGGCAACAACCCGATCGTTCCCTTGCCATCTAGCCCAGCGCAAAGGAGTTGTCCCAACGGTGGTATTTGTAAAAATAGCTGGCTCAATTAGAGAGTAAATAGTATTGACGAAATTATCGGCGCCATTCTCAACCGATATTAAAATAGAGCGGACAATTTCTGCGGCATCATTAAAGTCTGTAGCAGCAACCCAAACCCCGTCCTTCGCAATCCAAATTCGATTGTCGGCATGGGCAACTCCGACAGAACCACCTTGAGCAATAGTTAAGATTCTGGCATTAGCCGGAACATCTCCAGTAAAGGATTGGCTATCAATCGACAATCCAGTTAAGGCAATATTTTCATTAACAATTGCATAAACTGGATCTTTAATTGTAAACCCAGAAATAATTGCCTGAACTTGAGTATTTAGCTGATTCGCAAGATTAGTATCTGCGGTTTCGTATGCAGCTTCTAAAGTTGCAATTTGCGCCGCTAATTGAGTTTCTAAGCTAGTCAAACCAGACTCGCGGGCTTGAGCTTCTGTGGTATTTCCTAGAGCAATTGCTTGACTTAATGTATATTGGGCAGTAGTTAAATCAACCAAACGAACTGCTTGTGTTTCTTCTGTTGGCGGCTTTAGCCCCATGACAGTATTTATTTGTAAAAAATCTAAACCCTTGTACATCTTAGACATGATTTCTTCCAACCCTTTCTCAGTTAATTAACACAATATAGCAACAACTTAGTTGATTGGCATGGCGAGAATTACTGAGATTAGAAAAGCGATAATTGAATATTTTGAGATGGGACTCCCTTGGGTTTTTTTACTTTTTTTAGAGCGGTATTTTCACCACTAACCACTTCCTTTTCTAGGTTGGTTGCCACACCATTTTGATTGTTCTTTGCAGGTTCATTTGTTGGTTTTTTGGGATTATCCCCTTCGATAAAGCCGTCAGCGAAAGCATTCCCACCTTTAATCGGTTTTTCACCAAGTCGCAATCTAGCTTCATTTCTATTCAGAATATTCCCCGTATAAAGAACATTAGAAGTATTGGCTTCATCCGATTGAGCGCGGGGTTCAGTATCTATATAATCAAAATAATAATTGTCACTATAATATTTTATTACTTCTGAAGAAAAGGCATCTTTTAGTGTTAGCGCCATAGGTAAAACTGCATCGGCAAAAGTTGCGTCGGCGGCGGCTCCACTTGTTGCTCTATTGTCGTGGTCGGTTAGATTGTAATCGCGCCCGCATAAATCAAATGCTAAGGCAATAATTTTTAGTTGATACTCTGTATATTTGGGGTACAACTCTTCATCATTTCGCGCTCCTAACTTTAAAACACTACCGCTAAACTTGCCATCAATACCACTACCTCCAATAATCGGAATGTCGCCTTGCCCCAAAACTTCCGACCTCCAATAACTTCTAAATGCTGTTAATTCATCTTGAGTTACTCCTTCCAAAATTAAGAGATACTCTCGAACGGCATTAGAAGTTGTCAGGTGTTGAAATTTCCCTAATCCCAACCAAGCCGAAATCATTTCATAGGCAATTTCTAACGGGCCGGGTGGAATGATTTCATGAGCATTGCTGTCATAAGTAATTAAAAATAAATTTTCGTTAAAAATCGGAACGAGTGTCTCTTTCTGTCGGGTAACAGAGGAATTTGGCTTTTCTATGGAATTAACAGTTGTATAGCTTCTTTGATAATATCTAGGTTCTTCCTCTGCTCCGGGATTCCACAAAGGATTGAGAGATAAGTTTTCGCCATTAGCTACCCACAACCAAAAAGGCTGTGACTCTGAATCACCACGCTGCCTTTCCACAGCAGCAAAGCCCAATGTGATTATTTCACTAACCAAGGCTCGGCAAAGTCTTAGATAGGTATTATGTTCTTCTCTATTGGGATTTTGTAAAGCCTTCGTAAATAAATGAATATCCCCAAGTTTGTTTTCATCAACACCTTTCAATACCCACGGCATCGCCAACACACCGTTACCTATCCGCCTAATAGCTTTTCGGGCGGGAATGGAGCGAGCGAAACTGCGTAATTGCTTAACTGATACTCTTTTATCTTCAACCAAAGATTGCTGAAAGTGACCAGTAGACCCAAATAGGTCTAATTTAGGATAAAAACTAGACTTTACCCCGACAATACCTTGCTGCGGTGAAGATGCGGTTAATCGCTTTGGAGAAATCAAGTGTTTGCTTTATAAATAAGGAAAGGAGGGCAGAATACTTTGCCCTCCTTTCAGAGTTTTATTTTAGTTGTGAATAAAGTTGAAGCTTTATCCTTTAAGCTTTTTCCAATTACAGTTTACCTTAGATTCAGAGAGAATGCTCCCGCCACAATGTTTGATTTGAAACCACCACGCCGGACTCTAAGTTTACAAAAAGCCATAGACCAAGCTAAAAATCCCGACGGGATGAGGGAGCGCGAAGAACTTGCTGAGAAAAATGCTAAAACTAGAGCGCATAATACTTCCTTGTGGTATTCTAAAGGAGGTGTTGTAGTCCTTGATTGGGTAAAAGAAAATTACCGGACTTGGACTGGAGAACCACTGGATTGGGAAGAAGTCTTCCTCGAAGAATTTTTTTTGCTGTTCGGAAACCCTTGGCTAGAGCGGATTATAATCGAAAAAGCTGCACAAATGGGGTACACTGAGGCAGCTATTGCTTTGTCTGCTTTTTGTACTGCCTTTTGCCGCATTCCCGTGGGATTTGGATTTGAAGCCGCTGGAAAAATGTCTTCCATCGTGGGGCCTCGGCTACAACCAGCTTTTGACAACATTACACTGATTCAAGAACTCCGCCGCGAACGAAAATTTGTTACCAAACGTGAAGATATTGATTCCAAAGACCGAAAAATTACGATCGGCTCCGTAGAGTTAACATTTTTTTATACCAGTACTACGAAGACTAAGAGAGCGTCCCCGACTCAAAGACAAGCCACCTCCTCCCTTTCTTCCTTTAGCGCCTGGGTAATAATTGGTGATGAGATTGAGCTTTGGCCTGATGGAGCGCTAGATATTGCGACTCAACGTCAAGGAGCTTGTAAGTTGCCAACCAAGGTGTTTCGTGGTGGCTCAACACCCGGAAACGAGGGGGGGATTGTGAATACAGAAATTAAAAATAGCGGGTATCTATTTCAATGGCAGATTAAGTGTCCCCACTGCCAAAAAGTTCAATTTTTAGATGCTTTCGGAAATTTGCTACTTCCTGCCGAAGTAATTGATGATTCGGGTAGAAAGCGGTTAGATTATGTGGATTTTTCCGGGAAACCCCAAGATTGGCATTGTGGCGATCGCACAAATATCGAATCGCGGATTGCGACTGCATATATCGGTTGTACGGAATGTCAGCAAGATTTGGGCGATACTGTTTTTCAGGGGTCTTTTGTCTGCGTGAATACGGGTATTGGGTTGCGTCAGTTATGCGATCGCACTATTCTAGAGCAGAAGCCGATTATTAAGACTACGGGATTGAGGTTGCCAAGACTTGCTTCCAAATTGTTTGTGCCGGCAGAGAGAATTAGAAGGTTGCGGGACACGAGAGATCCGGCGGATGAAATTCAGCAAGGGTTAGGGAAACCTTTGAGTATTGGGGGGCTGAAAATTCCGCTGATTCTGTTAATTGAGTCGGCTGTTGAATTTTCCTCTCCTAAAGCGAAACCTGATTTGGTAATCCTGGGGTTAGATCAAGGACCCGCCGCCAACTACATCCAAATTCAGCATTGGTATCTGGGAGAAGGGAAAGACTTTGAACAAAAATGGCTCACGGCTCACAAGCAGGTTGTTTGGTATGGGGAGATGGGTGGTTCCTTTGAAGCAGTGGATGAATTGGTTCATACTTGGGGCGTTGACTGGGTTGGGATGGATTCTGACCCGGAGATTCAACTAGCGACTAACTACGCCAGGAAGCATTTACCTAGAGATTCAAAAAAAGGTAAGGTTTTGTTGTTTGACCAAGTAGAACTCAAGGGTGAGGATTTTAAAAAAAGTGTCCGCAACGTTCAAGGTACAAAAGTTTCGGTGTATTCCTTGCACAGAACCTTTGGGTTGGATGCGGTGCGGAATCGAATTTACCGAGGATTACAGCATTTCCTCCCAGGTACTAATTATGTAGCTGGGGATGACAAAAATCTTTTTCTCCACTATTTAACTAGCGAGCGCAATTCCAATGGGAGGTGGGTTGAGCCGCCGGGTGCCGCCGACCACTATCTCCACGCTGATAATTTTGCAGAGATGGCGGCTTTATGTAGTCATTCTGAAGGAAGAGATGGTGGACTACAATTTTTTAGTTTGCCAAGGGAGTGAGTTTTCTTTGTGAGATTCCTCGCAGCTATGCTACCAAATTTTTGTTATTTTCGCTAAAACCTACTTCACACAAGTCTTTCGCCGTGGGACGCACGATCTAAAAGCTCAAAAAATGTCCTCAATGAGGAGTCTTTGAGAAGCCTACACCGACCTGTACTCAGGCGGTGTAGGTACGTCACAAGCTCTTCATCACTAAGATGCGATCGCGAGGTTTTCCCGTAAGCTTTCCTGAGATTTTCTTTCGCTTCCTTCTCATTCCACCCTAAATCAGCAATTAATTGATCGCTTTGCCGCATTAATGAATCTCGATCATCTTTAAGCTTGCAATTATTGTTTAGCTTACCTTGAACGCTGCCAATAATCCCATACCAATCTGCGATCGCATTCCACTCTCGCTTAATTTTAGCTTTAGTCTCGGCATCGTAGAGACTACAAAAAACTGTATTTTTATCACCAGCAGAGGCGCTGATAATTAATGCTTTAGAGAAATCTTCGACGAGTGATGCCGCAAGTAAAAAGCTTTTGGCAAAATTTGTTTCAAAACCAGTCCGAATCACATAAAGCTCGTCGGCATTAATCACGATTTCTAACTTAATCTTATCCTGTCTGTTGAACGTATCGCGGCAGTCCCTACCCTCAACTCTTAGTAGGGTAGGGATCGGAGCGGGTTATTGGAACGAAGTGGAAATAACCAATCCATAAATATTTAAGTCGGTGCATCTTGCTCTTT
>Ga0105045_10000485_pt1 | contig 29023 bp, 19 predicted proteins | sample MAT02_FD_78089 | JGI IMG/M metagenome (GOLD analysis project Ga0105045, IMG submission 78089) | Freshwater microbial communities from Lake Fryxell liftoff mats and glacier meltwater in Antarctica - MAT-02 (megahit assembly) | ecosystem: Environmental > Aquatic > Freshwater > Ice > Liftoff... | reverse complement strand
TTATCCAGGTAAATTTTATCCAATGAAAATTCGGGATAGTTATTGTTTAGATAGGCGGCATGTGCCTCGGCATCCCGCAAGTGTATGTTGTTGTTTCCGTCGTCGGCAAGAAGCATGATGCGGCTTTTCCAACAGCCGAGGGTAGTTGACGGAGTAGTGTAGCGGATGATTTTATTTACCGCTTCCCCAGCTTCCCGTACATTGGTGGCCGGAATCCTACCTAAGCCTATGCGTAACTGATGATCCCCGGCATTATTTTCTCCCCACTCCCCAGCTCCGATATCCAAAAACCCAAAATAGTCGTCAGAGCTGTAACTCGTAAGTGGATTAAGGCTGCTTCTGGAACTGTAGGTAGGCACCAAATTAGGTTGGCCCTGCGTTATCTGCTTGTAGTCATAGGTTCCTTTTCCGAAAAAAAGTACATTTTTGAGGACTTTTCCCTGATGGTATTGGCTGGCAATAAAATTTCTAATTGCTGTAATATCCCGATTCCCATACCCAAATCCATCATAGATTTGGGATGGTGTCACCACCAAAGTAGACAATCCCCTACTTCTTTTGAATGTGGCAAGCCTGTTGGCCTGATTAAGAAACAAGGGAGGGGACACGATAATAAATTCAGGAAAATCGGCTGACTCGAGGAGGCTGAGGTCCGCCTTCGATGTCTGGGAAATAAGGGGTACGGCTTCTGGCGCAAAGACGACCATCTTCCATGTCTCTGCGGATGCTGTTTTTGAACTGCTCCTGTCAATGGGATTTCCAGAAAAGCTGACATCCCACAATCGCCCGCCAGCGGCTATCGGAAGCCTTTTTGCCGATTCAGATTCGGGAGATCGGTACACTACCTGACTATTGATTTCCGTAAATGCCACCTGAAATCCCGCTATTATATGCTTCAGGTACCCTGTTCCGTTTCTGTCTGTGCTGCCATACCTAAACTGTAAGGTCAACTCGTCAGATGGGCTTCCCGGATGACTGAGAAGGAAGGTTCCTTCGCGTCCCTTTATGCCATAGGTACTGTTTGGGATAGAGGGCAGAGATAGGGAAGCGGATTGATTGCTGTCAATGATTAGTTCAAACTCACTGTCACTGAGGGACTGGGCCATCATTTCTGCCTTTATCCAAGATGGACCGGTTGAAAATCCACGGGGTTTCGTTAGAGAAAGGGAAAATTGCCCGCCGCCAAGTACCCGATGACCGTACCAGCTTCTTCCCGAACCGAGCAGGTTGAAGGCTTCCTGTTTGTAGGTTTGCATCATCAACCAGGAGGACGCTTCGCTAATGGATCCAATGTCTGGATCTAATTCCGAATATTCAGGGGCGATTCGTAGAGGATCTGACTGCCTACCACGCAGTAAATAATAAAGCGTATCGGTATAAATGTGTGGCTTAAAGGTGTAACTCCTTTCTTCTGGCACAACCTGGTCCGCCGTTGAAAGAAAAACGAATAATTCTCCATTAATTTCCATGGAAGGGACCTCCTTCCATTCCATGAAAGACGTGTCCAATTTTTGGTCCAGCATCCCGGCTTTTCCAAATATACTGATCCCTGATATGGGGCCAAATCCCCAAGAATTAGCCTGAGCAGCGGTGATTTTATATACACCTTCTTCTGTAACGGGAAATTTAAGTGTTTGACATTGCCCCTTGCTTGGGAAATAATGGCCAAGTAGAGTCGCAAGTAGGTAGATCGATATTTTATGCGTGATCCGCATTGCTGGACAGGGCATTGTTTACCAGGGAAAGAATGATATAGCCAAGAATGGCAAATACGATTCCGCCAATGCCAAACAGTAGCAGACTGATGCCACCAATTGCAAGGGTAAGGTATCTCAACGCATTCTCTTTAAGTTGGAAATTTTTAAACTTAAGGGCCAGCAGGGGAAGCTCAGCAGTCAGTAACCATGAAAAGAGTAAGGTAAGGACAATTAACCCTATTGGACTGGCAATAATTTTTGCAGCCCAAGGCTGTGAAATGGCCAAATGTGGAAGAGCGGTAAAGAAAAGGGCATTTGCCGGCGTTGGAAGTCCAATAAACTGATCGGTTTGGCGGGTATCAATGTTGAATTTTGCAAGTCGGAGTGCTGACTGTATACCGATAAGAAATGCTATAAACGGGAGAAAAGTTAGGTCCCCATCTAGCTGAATCAATTTGAATACCAAGAAGGTTGGCAACACCCCAAAGGTAACCAAATCGGCAAGCGAATCCAGTTGCCTACCCAACTCGCTGTAAGCGTCCATGATTCTTGCCAAAAAACCATCCAAAAAATCAAATACTGCGGCCAAGATTACAAAATAGGAAGCCCAAAGTACATTCCCCTCCAAGACATAATAAATCCCTGCCATGCCACTTACGAGGTTCAGGCAGGTGACTAAGTTTGGAATGTGCTGTTTAAATTTCAAAATCGAGCGGTTTTTCCCACGAAGGGATTAGTTAATTTTTCCTCACCTATGGTCGTTGCAGGCCCATGACCGGGATAAACCACCACATCGTCAGGTAAGGTAAACATTTTCTCACGAATGGCATTCAGCAGCGTTTGGGTGTCCCCTCCCGGCAAGTCGGTTCTTCCAACGCTTCCCTGAAATAACGTATCCCCGCCTATACATGTTTTGGAGGCCTCGTGATAAAAGACCAAGTGACCAGGAGCATGGCCTGGAACGTGTATACTGACGATCTCTTGGTCGCCAAATTTGACGATTTCCCCTTCAGATAGGTAATGATCTGCCGAGGAATCCTGGTAGTGGGGGAAACCATAATTACTTGCATAGGAGGGAACCGCCCGTAAAATCGGTTCTTCCAGTTTATGATACCAAATTGGGATATCAAAGGTGCTTTTCACAAAAGCATTGCCAAGTACATGGTCTATGTGACAATGTGTATTCAATAGCTTAACGGGGGTTAGTCCTTCCTTTTTAATAAAATCAAATAATTCCGCGCGCTCCTGCTTGTCATGACAACCGGGATCTATGATGACAGCTTTTTTGGTCTCATCATAAAGCACGTAGGTATTTTCCATAAATGGATTAAAAGTAAAAGATTTAATCTGCATATCAATAAGAATTTTATTTTCAACAAAATAACGAATAATCATTTAATTTTGGGCATGGAAGTAGATTTTTTACTTATTGGACAGGGGCTGGCGGGTACAGTTTTGTCCCACCGTCTTCTGCAAAATGGTTACCGTGTACATCTTCTGGATGACCCTGAACCCAATAGCAGTTCCCGTGTTGCCGCGGGCCTGTACAATCCGGTGACGGGAAGAAAGATGGTAAAAACTTGGGAAGCAGATACACTATTTCATGAGATTGAACCGTTTTATTCTTCGTTGGAGAATCTTCTGGACATAAGTTGTCTTTACCGGAAAAGCATCTATCGCCCATTTCTGAACATAGAGGAGCAAAATGAATGGATGGGCAATAGCAGTAGACCGGAGTTTCTCTCCTATCTCGAATCCATTTATACCGAACCCCAAATCGACTGCGTAAAAGATCCATTCGGCGGGGTATTGTTGAAAAAATCAGGGTATTTGGATATAAAAACACTTCTGGATGCCTATGCAAGCTGGTTGAGAGAAAGAAAGATGTTAACTAACAGGGTTTACGATGAAAAGGCCCTTCACCTGAAGAATGGGGGAGGGGTCCACTATGAAGGGATAAATGCCCAAGCGGTAGTCTATACAAATGGAATGGCTGCCAAAGAAAGCACCTATTTCTCATGGCTGCCCTTTTCGCCAGTTCGTGGTGAAATTCTTACCATTGACCTTGATTTTCAAACGAATAAAATTATCAACAGAGGAGTTTTTCTTATTCCTTTGCCGGGTGGACATTACAAAGTAGGGTCTACGTACGATAACATAGACCTAGCATCCGGCCGTTCAGAAAAGGGTAAGGCAGAAATCTTGGAAAAGCTGGAAAATCTCATAAATTTGCCGATAGGGTTGGTGTCCATGCACGAGTGGGGTATCAGGCCAGCTACCAGGGACCGGAAACCTTTCTTGGGAAAGCATCCTGTTCACGATCAGGTATATGTGTTCAACGGGTTTGGTGCTAAAGGTGTCTCTTTAGCACCCTATTTTAGCACTGAAATGCTAAATTTGCTAACTTTAGGGAAGGAACCTCAAAAAGCGGTAAACATAAACCGTTTTTTTAAGTATATTTAAGAGTCGTATTTAGAAGAATGAAAGTAAATGAGAATTAAATTTCTAACCCTTAGTTGGTTTATCTTCTGTTTGAGTTGGATTAATTCGGCTGAGGCGCAATTTGATCAAGAGAGATTTGGTAAAAACAGGATACAATACAAAAATAAGGAGTGGTATTTATTCAGTTCCAATAATTTCGAAGTCTACTATTACGATGGTGGCTTGGCCAATGCCAGACTTGCGATTGATTTTTTGGAAGGTGAATTTGACAGGCTTACCCAGACTGCCGGTTATGTGGCTTATACAAAGCCCAAGCTTTTCATTTATAATTCGCATCAGGAGCTGCTGCAAAGCAACCTTAACATAAACAAGAATAATTATACAATCGACGGTCAAACATTTTTCTCCAAGTTATTGGCCGAAGTTCCTTATACCGGGTCCTGGGAATCTTTTAAGAATGAACTCCTCTATCAAACCTCAAAAATTATCGTGGAGGAAATGTTGTATGGATCAAGTATTTCTGACGCTTTCCAGTCCAACCTGATAAATAATTTCCCGGATTGGTTCATAGATGGTGCGGCCCGCTATATGGCTTACGGATGGGATTTGGAGATGGACGATTTTATCAGACATTACCTGGATGAAAACGAAAATCCCAAACTACACAAACTCAGTAAGAAAGAGGCCGCACTTGTAGGTCAATCTATATGGAATTTCATTGTAGAGCGTTTTGGGAGAAGATATATCTCCAGTATTCTCAATCTGAGCAGGATCAACAGAAATGAAGAGAACAGTATAGCCAATACGCTTGGAAGAAGATTCAAGGATTTCACAACAGAATGGAGTACATTTTATTCTGAATTAAATAAGCCTGTCTTGGCTACTTTTAAAGAATACAATCAAAATAATGTCATTGCATCCACCTCAAAATTAAAATACGGAGCCATCACCTCGGTTAGATTTAGCCCGGATGGAAAAAACCTGGCTTATGTTGTAAACAACAATGGGAAATTCAAGGTTTTAATTCGGGAATTGTCCACAAGTAGAGAGCGGGTTATCTTTAGGGGAGGGTATTCGTCGTTTGATCAACGAGCGGACTTTTCCACACCTGCCATAGCATGGAAAGACACTTTAAATTTTGTCGTGGCAGGTTTTACAAGAGGTGTGACTACGATTCGAATGAGAGCCATCGATGGTAGTAGTCAAGATAAGATATACCTGAGAAACCTTACCGAAATATTGGATCTGAACTTTGCCCCAAACGGAACCAACATGGTATTGTCTGCCATTTCCAATGGACGAACAGATATTTTTAGTTTAAATATGAGAGGTCAGGGAAGAAGGTTGACCAATGATATCTTTGACAATAGGACGCCTGTTTTCCTAAACGACTCGACCATCATCTATGCCTCCAACAAGACAGATCTGCCTGACAGCCTGCTTACCGGGAATATTGACGTAAACAACCTGCCCGATTACTATAACCTTTTTAAGTTGGAATATGGTGATTCATTGGTTTTCACCAAACTTACCAACGTCAACCACATTAACATTCAGCCCCGGAGGTTGAACAGTAGCACCGTTCTTCACCTAAGTGAGCAGAGCGGAATCATGAACATAATGCGGTTCGGTTTGGAGAATATGGTGAGCAGTCAAGTATCGGCATTTAACAGAAGCTTGGAAACGTTTGACTACACTTTAAGTGGGAATAAATGGGCTTATTCCATTCGGGATGGGAGCCAAAGTAAACTTGTCCTGGAGACTTTTCCTAATTTGGATCAGTTCACACCTAGTACACCAAGACTGCAAATCCAACAGGCTAAATTGTTGAATGAGCGGATTTCCACAAGAAGGATTCAGCGGAAAACTGAAGATGATATAGAGGTAGAAGGGAATAGTCCAAAGCCATTGGTGAAAGAGGACACAGTTACTATCGGGATCTCTTTGGAAGATATGATGATGGGCGAAGTGGCTCCACAACAGTCTCCCAAATCAACCATTCCAACCGTAAGTGCAGACACAACCATTACCGGAGTGGATTTGGAAAAACTGTTAATTGGCGGAGCGGTAAGATCAGAGGCGCTGCCGCCTACTCCAAATGAAGTTAGTTCTGAACCACTTATCACAGCACAAGATACGGTCCCAACGAAAGCAATGACCGGATCAATCAGTTTGGATCGGTTGAGGTTTGAAAGAGTAGGGGGTATAGATACTGATAATTATACCTTTGATACCGTGCCCAGCCCACTTCTGCAAATGCAGCAGGAAAGCCCCCAACAGCAACCGCAGGCAACCGGAAGAAGTAGTATTTTGGATGCTTTCCGGCAGCAAACTATGGTTAAGCGGGTGATAGGTCCTGCCAAATATACGCCATTATTTACTACGACCAGCCTCAATACAACCTTTGGCATTGATCCTTTACGTGGATTTTCGATAAATCTAACCGGAAATATGAACGATTTGTTGGACAACCATTCCATAAGAGGCGGTATCTTGGCTGCCTTGAATTTTAGTTCTGGGAGTGATATTTTCTTTGAGTATGAATATTTGAAAAGTAGGATTGATGTCAGGGGTAGGTTCGACCGTAGATCCATTACCAGAGATGAAGGGGATTTGACACTTCAAAAATATGTACTTACCAAGACTGAGATAGGTTTATCCTACCCTTTATCCGTCAGTACGCGATTCAGCATCCATCCATTTGTGGCGAAAACGCAGTATTTTAATTTGAATGAAGACTCTGTTTTACGGGGTCAAGATGCGCGTCAAAACAGGTTCGATGTCAATTATGCAGGTGGTAAGGCTGAACTGGTGATAGATAAAACCAGGTTGCTTGGGTTATATATGGAGCAAGGATTTAAAGGGAAAATTGGATTGGTACACTATCAGGGTCTCAATGCTTCCGAACGGTCCTTTAGCAATTTCTTTTTGGATTTTCGCAACTACCAAAAGATCCACAAAAATATCACGTTAGCGACCAGGATATTTGGAGGAAGCTTTTTTGGAAACAATCCACAGAAATATTTGGTAGGTGGAATGGACAATTGGATCTTTAACCAGTTTCATCGGCCCCCTAGCAACAGACCTGAGGTTTCCCCGGTCAGAAATGAATCAGGTGTGGAAAATTCCAACCTGCTGTTTGCTGAATTCGTGGACTTGAGGGGTTATAATTACGATGAAATAAGGGGCAGTAATGTCATCACCTTTTCATCAGAGTTGCGTATACCCCTGTTCGCCTACTTGTCGCGTGGCAATATAACCTCAAATTTCATCCGAAATTTTCAATTTGTCGGGTTTTATGATGCTGGATCATCCTGGACCAATTCCGCGCCTTGGGAACGTATAAATGATCAAAACACAGAAGTTATCCGGACGGAAGGTTCGCCTTTTGTAGTCACGTTGAATAATTTTAACAACCCTTGGCTTCAAAGTTATGGGGCTGGAGTCAGGACGGTTCTGCTGAATTATTACGTGAAGTTTGATGCAGCCAGGCCCATCCGAAACTACTCTGTTGAGAAGACAAGGTTTTATGTTACTTTAGGATACAATTTTTAAGATTATAAATTGCGACATGATAAAATCTATGACAGGTTACGGGGTGGCCAATTTGGAGAATGATACCTTTGTTATCCATGCAGAGGTAAAAACACTCAATTCCAAATTTCTTGACCTGAGTTTGAAGTATCCACGGCAGTTTGCTGACAAAGAAATTGAAATCAGAAATTTAATATCTGAGCGACTCGAAAGGGGTAAGGTAAACCTGACACTAGATTTTAACACTAAATCCTATGACGATCTGCCTATTGAAATTAACGAAGTGCTTTTTAGAAAGTACCTCCAAAAATACAAATCTTTAGCCAGTCAAGCCGGAGAGACTATTCCCGATCTCGTCAAACTAGCACTTCAGTCACCCAATGTTTCCACCACCACCATTACTGAGAAATCCCAAAAACCGGAAGAATGGGGAGCGGTAAAGAAAGTTTTGTTAGAGGCAGTGGATAGGTGCATGGGTTACCGTGAAGATGAGGGTGCGGCTCTTCTGGAAAAATTCGAAGAAAATATTCAGGTAATCTCGGAAGGGCTCAACCGGATAAAGGAAGAAGAACCCCGCAGAAAACAAAAAATCAAAGATAAAATCAGAAATCATTTTTCAGAATGGATGCAAGAACATGATTTTGATCAAAACAGATTCGAACAAGAACTTATTTATTATTTCGAAAAACTTGATATTACTGAGGAAATAGTAAGGCTGGAAACTCACATTAATTACTTTCAGAAAATATTGCGCTCTGGAGAATCTCAGGGAAAGAAACTAGGTTTTATAAGCCAAGAAATAGGACGTGAAATAAATACCATCGGCTCCAAGGCCAATGATGTCGTCATCCAGCAGTTGGTCATCGAGATGAAAGACGAGTTGGAAAAAATCAAGGAACAATCCCTAAATATCCTGTAAACCAATCAAACTAAGTTCCGGTAAACGCAAATTTCACCAACTCTTCCAGTGCTATATACTCCAATGTTTTTTCATGGGTAGCCTCTAGTAAAAGGAGTGGGGCTACTCCTTCATGATATGCCTGTAACCAGCGGTTGGCGCATAAGCACCAGCGGTCACCGGGTTTTAATCCACCAAAATTTATTTCCGGTCGGGGAGTAATTAAATCATTTCCCATTCTTAGGCTAAACGTAAGAAAATCTTCGGTCATAACCGCACACACGGTATGCGTACCGATGTCTTGTTCATCCGTCTCGCAACACCCGGTTCTAAAGAATCCGGTAAGTGGATGCTCACTACATGAAATTAATGTTTCCCCAAATACATTTTTAGCCATTTTGCTATTAATTTAGTGCCATTATTTTTGTTCCAGACAGCCATTTGGCGATTATCATTTCCATTGGTCACGACTCTACAGTTTATATGACCTCCATATTTTTTGAAATAGAACAAGCTGGATACCAAAAAAAGCCATGGAATCCCATGGCTTTTTTAACATAATTAGTGATTTAAAATATTAACTTAATTTAAATTTAATGGGTAACCTCATTTTAACCCTGACTGGTCTACCACGTTGTTTGCCTGGTTGCCAAGCTGGGGCTTCTTTTACCACCCTTGTGGCTTCTTCGTCACATCCACCGCCAATACCCCTTAAGATACTAACGTCTTGAATAGAACCATCTGTATTTACGACGAAAACGACATATACAGTACCCTCGATACCCATTCTTCGCGCTTGGGTAGGATATTTGAGGTTTTTCTGTAGATATTTGTTCCAGCCTTCCATTCCACCTGGAGGGGTTGGCATATTTTCCACCACATCGAAAATTTCGTCTGCCTTTTCCACAACGGGAGCATCTACGATGACCACCTCTTTGATGACGGTTTCTTCTTTCACGTCAACATCAAAATTCACTTCGATTTTCTCCTCGATTTCCACCTCATCAGGAATTTCCTTGATTTCAGGCTGCTCGATTGGTGGTGGTGGTGGTGGTGGTTGCTCCGTAATTGGAATGTCTAACAATTCTTCAAAATCATCGTTGATCGAGCCTAAATCTTTGAGCAAACCATCTCCATATGATTTGTACTCAAAAGCAAATAGGACAAGACCAACGCTAATCAGTAGACCAAGGTTCAGGAACATTCCTGTCTTTTTGGTCAAGTCAGCTTTTGGTGTCTTTTTGGCTTCCATGATTGATTATTCTTTTATGGTTGTTAAATTAATTTAATTTATTTTGAGTAACAATTTTACTGATAATTTTTTACTTATACAAGCTTGCTCTCTTTCTTACCCAAATAAACATACACAATCGTCCCTATAGTTCCTCCGGTTATATTTGCAACTATATCCCAGTCATCAAAAGACCTGTCAGGTACGTTCATTTGTAAGTACTCTGTAAATATAGCGAAAACAATCCCAAAAACTAAGTAATTAAGAGTTATTTTTTTCCAATTACTTAAATTATTCTTTTTTTGAATCCAAGCCCTGTTCCACAGAAAGACCAAACCGAAGAAGAGGGAAAAGTGAATGACCTTGTCATAACCTGGAAAATCGGGTAATTTGGGAATGCTGCTACCAGGGGACAAGATGGCGTAAGCTACTCCCAAGGTCCATAACATGGCAGGAACAATCCTATAATACATGAATTAGGCTTTACCGACGAGTTCTCCATAGGCTTGGTGTGTCATCAAATCAGCTGGTTGTCCTTCGGTTAGCTTTACCTTGATCATCCAGCCATCTTCATAGGGAGATTCATTTACCAATTCCGGCGAAGCTTCCAACGCTTCGTTTAGTTCGATTATTTCTCCGGTTACTGGCATGAAAAGATCGGATACTGTTTTCACTGCCTCTACCGTGCCAAATACTTCTCCCGCTTTAAAGGTTTCTCCTACGGTCTCTACCTCTATGTAGACAATGTCTCCTAACTCTTTTTGAGCAAATTCAGTAATGCCAATAGTAGCAATATCCCCGTCAATTTTAACCCATTCGTGGTCTTTCGTGTACTTTAGTTCTTCTGGAAAATTCATAGTTGTTGTATTGATCGATCAAAAATACATGGTTTAAGTGATTGATAAAATCATTGGCTTAAATTAAATGTCAACTGGCCTCCAAATGCGGTAGAACTTCTTCTAAAAGCAGTGGAAACCTTCGGATCATTTATCGTTCTGTCAAAATAAAATTGAACATTTAATTTTTGGTTGACTACATATCCGATACTTGGTCGTAGTTGTACATTCAAGTTTCCGTTGGTAAGGGTATTAATTTCCTCAATCTTTCGCTGAATGGTTTGTGTATCCACTATACGTGTTGATATCCGGATGGTTAGGTCGTTGCTGAGGACCTCCTGTCTTCCCTGAATTTTAAATGGGATTTTAACTCCCGCCTTTGTATATCCCAAATCAAATCTAAAATCCTGACTTTTTTGTTCCGTAACCTGTGCATTGGAAAAATTAAGTCCAATGTTCCGTTCTGTGTTGTATTCAAAACTGATGTTCATTCGGTCTTTGGTTAAGAGATCCACTCCTATAAGGGGAGAAAATCTTTCTGAAATTACTACTTGATTTAGGATAAAAATAGGAATATAGGCCCCAAATTCGTCAGTCAGACTGGCACTTGGAATATTTTGTAATCTGTTATATAATTCTAAACCGTCCTGATATAGTAGTGAATTCGAGAAATTGCTGGCATCATACAAGGAGGTATAATTATGGGTCAGGTTGATGGAGGAAAAATATTCCTGCAATGCGGGCAATTTGGACAATCCCCGGTATTCCAGCCGCCAGTTGGGAAGAGGAATGCGCGGGAATGGGTTCAGGGAAATATCTGTGGGTGCTTGTCCTGAATATGCGGCCAAGAATGCAGGAATGAGGACATCCTGGCCATTGATATTATATGCACCACCAGGATTGGTTGTTTCTAGCCTGCTTTGGATTATTTGCCGGTAATTTTCGAAATTCTGGAACAGGGGGGAATTATGCTGTTCATCATTTTTGGCTGTGACAGTACGGATCATGTTATAGCTGATGCTATAGGCGCCCATACGGTTCGGATTACTGGATATGTAGTTTGCTGAACCGGAACTTTCTCTCCTGAATATCTCATTGTATTCTCCATTTTCCCGTTTCCTTACTTCCAAGGTAATTCTGAAATCTCGGATTGGTTCAATTAAGGAGGATATTTGCAAGTTATCTACCCGGTTTTGCCTGAAGCTTTGAGTTAGTTGTGAACTGGCTGCCAGCACTCCCCTGTTGGCGAGATCAAACCTGATCTGATCATTCTGGCTTCCGAGTATAAAGTCAAGTCCAGGGTTGAGGAAGCTTCTATCCATTCCCAACAAACCGGAATTTTCCAAATATCCCGGCAGGAAGGTTCCCTGTGTTACTTGATACCTGAAGCTTACTTCTTTGATCATCATCATAAAGCGCAGGATGTTAGAAACAGCCCCCTCCGTGTTGGGCTGTTTCTCTTCCTCTTTCTGAGGTTGGGCTTGCGGTCGCCCCGGAATGGTAGGTCGCTTTGGCGCGTTCAAAGCATTCAGGCGCTTATTTTTATTATATAGCCGGATAAAATCCAGTTTTCCGTTAAATGATCTGTCCCGGGTATTTTGAATTACATTTCCCAGTGTGTCCCTTTGTCCCAGCGCTCCTGTAATCCATCCATAGCTTACTTCGTATCGGGCATCTACTTTAATCCAATCTGTCAGCGGGATTTTATCTAAAGGTACGGAATAATTGACCACACCCTGATGGGTATAGTTGGTGGTCCTGCCCAGTGACCTTATATTTTCCCGAAGGGAGTCCAGTTTGGCTTCTGAATCCAAATCTCCCTCAGGTTCATCAACGATGGCATTTACGCTCGAATTGAAATCCACCGATAGGTTTTTAGTCAAATCCCAATTGACACTGTAGAAGCGGTTAATATAGAAACTTTTCTGAAAAAGCGGATCGACACCTACCGTTGTCAATTGATCATTCCTGTTTTGGGTACGCATAAATCGCCTGTCCAGATCAATGCGTGCGGACAGGAGGGAAGGTGCAAAATTGAAATTCAAATCCTTGACTAATTTGAGGTATTTGCCATCCAAAAAACCGACATTTTTAAAAGGTTCTACTTCAAGGGGGTCGGGTTGAAAATTATAGGCAGCACTTCCTCGGTAGGTTTCAAAGGTATAATCTGCCAACTGAACATTACTTTGCTTGACCGAGCCAAAGGCATAGGAGAGGGAGAAGTTTTCCAAATCGTACACCCGGTTGGATTCTTTTTCCGGGTTCCGGATTTTCCGGAAATTGTTTACACTGAAATTACGTCTACTGGATTGATCCATGACCAAATTTCGGTAGTTTTCCCTTTCTGCACCTGTATTGAATTTCTGCAGGGCAACCTCAAAGGGTACATCCGGGTTTAAAGGATCGAATTCGGGCCTGGTGCTTGAATTTTCAATACTCAAGTATACCGGGATACTCAATCCCAGAGCTTTAGGCAGAATTTTATCGACATTGACATTGGCGGACACATCGTATTGGGTGGTAGACTCCCTGGCCCTATCGGACAACCTGGTCTCAAGTCCACCAAACCCGAATGTGTTGTGACGGATTGAAGAAGAAATGACTGCTACATCTGCAATTTGGGCATTAAGCCGCGCATTGGCTGCCCAGCCTGAGGATTTGTTGAAATCTGTCACCCGCATTTCATTGGCCCACACACAGACGGATTTGCTAGCCCCACCGGAGCTGCCCGGATTGCGTATGCCGATCATCATGCCTTGTATAAAGTTGAGTTCAGGTCGGCCCACTACCGTCACCTTATACTGGCGGATCTGTACAGAATAGGCTAGGTTTTGGGGACGTTGGTTATTATCCCGTTCCGATTTCACACCTACGATTTCATCAAAGGCGATGTCAATTTCGTTTTCGAGTGGCCAAATTTGTCTTGGATCGCGGGTTCCATTTGGTGTCATCGCCAAGGGTACCTCTATCTCGTAGTAATTTTCGGTGTAATCCGTCCCCATCCGGAGAAAAGCAGTAAGTTCCCCATCTTGGGTGTCGTTGCTGTTTGCATGAAAAAACATCTTTAACCTACCATATTGAACCAAATCTTGGCTTACATTTTTAAATACCGCCCGGGAGTCTCTTGCCTGCAGGTTATCCACACAAAGCCGAAGTGATTGCTCGTTCAGCTGTCTTTCCACGGTGGACGCATTGTCGCGGTCTCTGAAGATCCCAGGGGGGAGCACATAGGGACTTTGATTTTCACCACCCTGACCGTTTTCCTCAATATTCATGACACCTACGGAAAAATTTGAATTGTCCGGTTCCGGAATTTCAGCAAATCCCCGCTCGAAAAGGGATTCCTGGAAGATCCTCCACTGACTTCCAACCAGCCGGAAATTGCCCATTCGCAAGACCACGGGTTGCTGAAAGTCGGTCAGATAAGTACGCATAAACCGGATAGATTTAAACCCTGAAATAGAGCCATAATTCCTGTCAGGTTGACGGACCGGGATTCGGAATAGATACCAGTTCACCTCTTCCCCACTGCTCACATCAGTAGTTTTATCTACAATGTAGTTTTGGCCTACCCGCATTCCCATGGGCCTCAGGTCTATTTCATATTCGTAATAGCTCTCGTTCTCGTTGATGGTGTTGTCGTTATTCAGATCTTCATTATCTGGTATATTAGATCCGGAGGGGTTATAAGGAAGGTTGGTATTGGAGGTAATGGGGGTGTTGCCTTCCATACCGTTGAAACGCTTGTATCGCTCAAGGGTTTTTATGTCGTTTTGGTCAAATTCAGGATCTAGATAGTACTGAAAATCGTCTTCTGAGGGGTCTGCTTGAATCCGTTGAAGTGCCGTGGCATTGACATTCAGCCGGTTTAAATACCTATTTGCAAAGTACTCTTGCTCAACTTCGTTGCTTAGCCCATCAAGTCCAACATCTTGGTTTGCCCTGGCTTCGGGGGAGTTGTCAAAGGCAGGGGTCAAAAACTGCTGGCTGGTCACCCGACCCCATTCGTTTTCGCTGGTCCGGTCGGTTGAACCATCATCGGGAAGCCCGTTTTCGAAGGCATGACGCCCATCTTTCATGATATCCTCAGAAATCTCCCCCAAGTTAAACACCAATTTACCCCCGGTAGTATTGTTTTGGTTGAATACCCCGTCAAGTACCCGGCCGTTTTCGCCTGTAAGAAACGGATCCATCAACCAAAATTCGATATATTCTATATTGGTACGGTCAAAATCTACCTCTGAAGTGATAGCCCTGGTGACCCCCCCATAATTTTGCCGGGGATTGGGGAGAAGCCCATTTGCGTTTAGGTTTGGGTTATAATTAAACATCCCCCTTTCATGGGGGTAGAATGCCAAATCAAAAAGGGGTTCGGGTGTTAGAAACATGTCCCTGTTTCTTCCCTGATAGATTTCTAGTGGTAGAACGGATCTGACGTAGTGGTTTCTTCGGTCCTCATTGGTGAGGTTGCCAGGGACGCCCGTTCCAGAAGGGCGAAAAAAAACATTGTCTATGGTGTACCAGGCCAATTTTGCCCTCCGATACGAATTGCCCAACCGGTCTTCTGTTTGCGTGCTAAGGTCGAACTTGTTGTCTGTGGTGGCCGGTGTCGCTCCCAATTTCCAGGTTTGGGGAGATGATCCCAGGTTAAAAGGTATGATGGCAGTCTCAAAATCATCGATGTAAGAAGTCCCCTCTCCATCCACCTGGTTGGATGTTCCGGGTATTAAATGTGCAAATTCACCGTTGAACTGGATGAGGGATTTCTCTTTAGTTTCCGTAAATGGCAAGGCATCTGCCAGCTTGGTCAAAAAAAGCGATTCTTCGCTATAGTTTGCGTCGATTCCCCAAAGACTGTTCCGGAGGGTTTCATTTCCCGTGCCTATCCGGGATATATTTGGACGTTCATTGAGATATAGAAAAGTACCTCCAATATTAAAATTTTCATTAAACAGGTAATCAAAGCGGGTGCCCAAGAGACTTCTGGTCTGGAAGGACACCAAGTCTGCTTTTTCAAAACTGATGCTGATTCGTTTTCCCGACTGGAGGATTCCTTCATTGATTATAACCACCCTGCCAATGTTATAGTCAACGGTGTAGTCAACACCTTCTGTCAATGGGATATTTCCCGCAGTTACCAACACGGAGCCTTCAGAAATATTTAATCCGGGCAACATGATCTCAGAGGCTGATCCGGCGGTATAGGTTCCTTTCAGGAAATATTTGTTCAACCGGGTAACAAGTTCCGCATCAGCCAACGTGGTACGGTATAAAGTATCGTAAACGAATTTATCGATGAGGTTTGATTCAGCCGGCAGGAATTTATTTCGCAGCGTTCTGCCGAAGGGTTCCAGTACGGGGAAAATGATAAGCCCCTGTTCGGGACGGGTGGTAAGCCCCCGGACAAAATCAAAATTCCCGTCTGGCTGGGGGTCATTTTGAGGATTTAGATTGTCAAGTTGAAGGAGACGTATCAGGGGAATATCTTTGACATTTTGCCCTTCCAGAAGGCTTGGGTTATCCAATCCCGTGCGGTCATCCCTATAAATAATCTGGAGCTGAAATCCCTCCTGCTCGATTTGGTTGGCGTTCAGGTTGTAGATGTTCTTCATCATCAGATCCCAGGTAGGTACTCGGGTATTAATCCGGGCGGGGCGAAGCAATTTTAGAAAGATCACGTCACTTTCCGACCGGTTTTGATAATCTTCAGAAAGTTCTCCGACCTTATAGGATTGACCATTGTAGGTGTATTCATACGAAACGGCGATGACTTCATCGTTTTGAAGCTTACGAAACAAGGAAAAGTAGCCCAGTTCCCGATGGAACGTATACTCATTCTCCGCCAATTTTCTAGCCCCGTTTATCTGTTCGAAATCCGTGCCCCGCTCCAGTCCCAAGTCATTGCCAATGGCCGTTGAAGCTTGCTCAAAAGACCGGAAACTGGGATTGCCACGAAGTGCCGCAAATAAACCGTTGGCATTATTCGCTGCGGGAGATTGCGGATTGCCCTGGCCAATGTTCGGATTGTCTGGCCTAAAAATCCGTTGACCCTCACCGAGATCCATGAAAGCCACAAAATTTCGAAGGGTTTCCGTATTGTTTGCCCGGTTCATGATATATACTTCAACTCGCGTGATTTGAACTCCCGAGAGTACTTGGGGGAGACCCCTCAGCCAGTTTTCGTAATTTTGACGAAAGAAATGACTTAAAAAAAAGTGCCTGTTTTCATCGTAATTGGAAGCACGGATTTCAAATGGCCTTCCCTGGTTGCCACCCTCGATGACCAGTTCGTCTCTTCTGCCCCGTTGTGTGGATGCCACGGCTGTCATGAAAAGTTTGCCAAACTGCAATTGGGTTTTTACACCAAAAAGATTTTGGGCTCCTTGAATGAGGCTGTTTTGTACAGGCATACTGACATTGCCTATTTCAATGCTCTTGATTATATCTTCCTCAAATCCGGCATATTCTACTTTTAGTTGATTTTCAAAGTCAAATGAATTGTTTGAATCAAAATTTGCTCCGATTCGTACTTTCTGACCCAAGAGGCCGTTGACGCTCATCTGGATTTGTTGGTCAAAATTGAATCCTCCATTACGCTGCTGCCGGATAGGAATGGATGGATTGTCAATTCGTCTGAAAATCCCACCGAAATCAAGGTTGACGTTACCTGTTGGCACGATATTGATTTCGTTGCCTCCGAAGATTCTGTCAAAGGTAGGGCTCATGGTAATGGGAGGGATTAGTCCTCTGCCTCCGACGGCACTTTCGCCATCCACGCCCCGCGACCGATTCCGCCAATATTGCTGGCGCAACCGCATCTGCTCCATTTGCGAATAACTTTCAAAGTCAACTGTGTAACCTTGGCTTCCCTGTTGCGTAGAATCTAGCTGGTCGTATATCCTGTATCGAAAGGCAGTATCCAGCTCCACCTCTATTTTCTGCTGTGTGGGCCGAACTAGTTGGAAAGGGGATGACGGCATAAAAATGGGAGATTGGAACGGATAAAGTGGGCTTGTATCCAAGTTGTCCCAAAGTAGAAAGGAAGGTAAGGCTTTCCGTTTTGTCAGCGAATCCAACCGCGAAGGAAGGGTGTCAGTTGGGGTAGGCACTGGTTCCTGAAGCGCATAGGAGGAGGAAACGCATACCGTCATTAGCAACAACACCCAAAATAAATGCATTGTGGGGTGTTGATGTGCTGACTTTATCCTCGAAAAAATGTTTGAGAATGGGGAGGTCAATGCTGTAGTGCGTTAGGATGACTTTAAAGATGCTTTAATTAAATCTTCTAATGAAATTTCGGCAACACTATTTTTCAAAATGGCAGTAATATTTTTTTCTGCCACTGCCTTTGGAAAACCTAATGTAATCAAGGCTTGTAACGCTTCCTGTTTTAGTTTATTGTTTTGCTGGACAAAGCCAGCACCCATACTTCCAACCTCTCCAAAACTGTCTTTTTTGATTTTGTCTTTCAGTTCCAATACAATCCTTTGAGCTGTTTTTGCGCCTATACCCTTGACGCGCTGTATGGTAGTATGGTCACCCATCAGAATAGCCTGCTCCAGCTCGGAGGTATCTAGGGAAGACAGGATCATTACAGCGGTGTTTGGACCTACTCCCGAAATAGAAATCAGCGCTAAAAACAGTTTTTTCTCCGCCTCATCCTTGAATCCGTACAAGGTGTGCGCATCCTCCTTGATGTGAAGAAATGTATGCAGCATGACCAGCTCCTGATCCTTTATCCAAGAATACGTCGCCAGGGATATTTTGACCATATAGCCAATGCCCTGAATGTCGATGATCACATATGTCGGATCTTTATATGCGAGTTTTCCTTTAAGGTAGGCGATCATCATCGTTAATGGTTTGGGCATCCACAACAGCGATGGCTACCATATTGACAATCTCCCTGACCGAACTCCCTAGCTGGAGTATATGCACGGATTTATTCATGCCCAGAAGAATGGGGCCAATGGCCTCGGAATTCCCGATTTCCGTAAGCAATTTATACGCTATATTTCCCGATGTAAGATCTGGGAAAATCAGCGTATTCGCTTTGTGGTTAATTAAGGAGCTGAATGGGTAATTTTCTTTTTGGATATTTTCATTTAAAGCCACATTGGCTTGCATTTCGCCCTCTATAACCAAGTCTGGATATTTTTCTTTGGCCAATGCGGTGGCTAGTGAAGTTTTGGTAGGGATATCTCCTTTCGCTGATCCAAAATTGGAGTAAGACAAGACCGCAATTTTGGGTGCTATATCAAAAAACCGAACCCCATTGGCCGTCAACCCGATAATTTCAACCAGCTGCTCGGCGGTTGGGTTGACATTTACCGTAGTATCGGCAAAGAAAAACGGTCCTTTATCAGAATTCATGATATACATCCCTGCCACCCTATTTACTCCTTTTTTCACGCCAATAATCTGGAGCGACGGAAGGATTGTCCTTGGATAATCTTTGGTCAAGCCGGAAATCAACGCATCGGCATCTCCAGTTTCTACCATCATGGCGCCAAAATAATTTCTGTCCCGCATGAATTTTTTAGCTTCATAGGTTGTAAGCCCTTTTCGTTTTCTCTTTTTGTAGAGAATATCGGCATACAATTCTATCATCCCATTTTCTTCGTAGGGATCCAAAATCATTGCATCCGGAAGGTCCAACGAATTTTCAGCTATCAAACTGGCAATTTTTTCTTTATTGCCCAACAAGATCGGAATTCCAATTTTTTCATCTTTGATCAATTGGGCCGCTTTGAGAATTTTATGGTTATCTGCTTCCGCAAAAACCACCCTTTTGGGATCCTTCTTTGCCCTTGCGATTACCCGAGACATCAAGCGCTGATCGATGCCTATTCTTTCCTGCAATTCAAATTCATAGCTTTCCCAATCCTGAATGGCTTTCTTTGCCACACCGGATTCCATAGCTGCCTTTGCCACTGCCGGCGCAATGGTTGTGATCAATCTGGGATCCAGGGGTTTGGGAATGAGGTAGGTCTTGCCAAAGGCAAGTTTGGATTCACCATAAGCTTTGTTTACAATATCCGGTACAGGCTCTTTCGCCAGGGTGGCGATGGCCCTAGCCGCTGCCAACTTCATTTCTTCATTGATAGTTGTCGCACGTACGTCCAGTGCACCCCTGAAAATATAAGGAAAACCGATGACATTGTTAACCTGATTGGGAAAATCTGATCTGCCGGTAGCCATGATGATATCCTCTCGGGATGACATGGCCAAGTCATATTCTATTTCAGGATCCGGATTAGCCAGGGCAAAAACTATGGGCCATGGAGCCATCAGCCTCAAATCATCGGGAGTAATGATGTTTCCCGCGGATAAACCAAGAAAGACATCCGCACCAAGCAGAGCTTCCTGAATCCGGTGAATATTTTTTAAGGTTGCGAATTCCCGATGAATCTCGCTAAGTCCAAAACGGTCTGCACGTATGACACCTTCAATGTCGCAGATCGTAATGTTTTCTCTTTTTACTCCAAGTCCCTGATAAAACCTCGTACAGGAAATAGCCGCCGCCCCAGCACCGCTGACTACCAACTTTATATCTTCTATTTTCTTCCCAATAATTTCTAATGCATTGAGCAATGCAGCCCCAGAAATAATAGCAGTGCCATGCTGGTCGTCATGCATGACAGGTATGTTCATGGCTTCTTTTAGACTCTGCTCGATGATAAAGCATTCCGGCGCTTTGATATCTTCCAGGTTGATGCCACCAAAAGTGGGCTCCAATGAACGGATAATCTGTATTAATTTCTCAGGATCTTTCTCATCGATTTCCAGATCGAATACATCGATACCCGCAAATTTTTTAAATAAAACACCCTTCCCTTCCATGACGGGTTTGGATGCGTCGGGTCCGATATCACCAAGTCCCAGAACTGCGGTTCCATTTGAAATTACAGCAATGAGGTTGCCTTTTGCCGTGTATTTATAAGCATTCTCCTTGTCAGCTTCTATCTCCTTGCAGGGCTGAGCCACCCCTGGGGAGTAAGCCAAAGCCAAATCAAGCTGGCTGGATAGAGGTTTTGTAGGAATTACCTCAATTTTCCCAGGCTTGCCGGCACTGTGATAATTTAAGGCATCTTCTTTTCTTATTTTGATAACCATGGAGGTCGGGGAGAAGGAATTAAAAATAAAGGCAAGTTATTGTTTTTTTTCCGCAATTTCAGTCGCTAAAAGAATCGTCTCTATTTCCCGAATAGAAGACCGGTGGGCTTCGTTGGGGTAATAAACAAAACCTTCCATGTAGTATAATTTTCCCTTTTCAGCATCTACCACAGCATAAGAAAGAAATGAACCACCCATGCTCAGGTTGTTGGTTTTCCATGCTCCCCGCATTTCCACTGCATAATTTCCATCCAGCGTCATTGTAGAAAAAACAGGTGGCTCTATCGTCTCCGTCACGATGTAAGATAGTGGATTTTCGGGATCTCCAAAAATCCGCGGTTTTGTGATTTCATTGCGCAGTACAATGAGGTTTTCCGGGAATACTTGACTTTCATCTGAATAATCGGCCTGGTAAAAGAATAGACTAATATCAGGTTTACTCGTCCTGGGAGTTGGCTGTCGAAACCACATAAAATCTTCATCTTCCATCGCAAATTGATAGGAGGCAGGTAAATTGAGTTTAAGTCCCATCTTTTCCCTTCCCAAAACGGTAGCCTCAGAATTTTTTCTGCTAAACAAGGCCAGTCCTAACCGTTCTCTTTCTTTTCCGATAAAGAGGTTTTGGATTCCGGTTTTATTTTGGCGCAAATTATTGATCAACTCTTCCTTGTTGTTTCCAAATAAGTACAACACCTCCTGGCCTATGGCAAATTCATCATTGCTGCGAAGCATGTAAAGGCTTGGGTCTTCAAGTGCCATTTCTTTTGAAGCTTCGGTAAACTGACTGTTAATCGCCCGACTTCCCGCTCCCGAATCGTCAAAGGTGGTTACAAAAATCATGTTGGTAGCCATCTTCAAAATCCGATTCAAGCTTCTGGGATCAACCTTTTTTACGTTGAATAGTGATTCGGCACGGATGATACCTTTTATGTCATCTTCGAAAATTTCCTTGACCACATCGCCAACTGGCCCCGCATACATGGATGAGTCAATTACCAAAATAATTTCTCCCAAGCTACCTCTGGCTTTCGGCAAGTTACTTTTGGAAGAACTGCTACCCCCTTCTCCAGCTTTTTCACAAGAACTGAATAGGAACAGCTGCAAGCCAAATATAAATAAGAACAGATTTTTATAATTCATGACGCACTTATTAGTTTTATTTTTTTCAAGTTAGAAAAATTCTTTGGAGGGAAAAAATAAAATTAAAAAATTAGTTTAAAATTCAACCTATGATCAATTTCTGTCCAGGCTTGATTTGACTGTTGTTTAGATTATTCAACTTTTTTAGCAGATCAATGGTAACGCCTTCCAACTTATTCGAAATAAGCCACAGGGAATCTCCCGGCTGAACGGTGTAGGTTTTTGTGCCATTCTGTTGGGAAACTGATGTTGTCACCGCATTTGAGGAGGCAATATTTTTTTCAAAGATAGGATTGTTTTGATGTATATGCAGGACTTGTCCTTCTTTGATCAAATTTCCATTAATTCCATTCCAATTTTTAAGGTCGGTGACTGAAATATTATATCGTTGAGCAATCTTTCCCAGGACGTCTCCGGATTTTACCCGGTAAGTAGCAGTATGGGTGGATGCAGTCAGGGATGCAACTGACTGGGAAGGATTATCCGCAAGGTATTCTATTGCCTGTACTTTAAGGGAGTCTTGTATCCAACCCAAATTATCAACCAAATACGCGTGTCGTTCTTTTGGGATTTTCAACATGATTTCTTTCCGCAAATCCGGTAATTTCCTGGCAAGCAAGGCTGGATTGAGTTGTTCGAGGTCCTCTATGCACATGGTGGTTAGGTGGGCTAATTGTTCCAAATCCAGGTTACCTTTCCAGGCTAATTTCTCATACCTGCGGGAAAATGATGGTTCTTCCAAATGAAGGTTGTGGTATTCGGGGTGGCGCATCACGTACATGATGGCTTGGAATTGAGGGATATAACTTCTTGTTTCTCGGGGAAGGTATTGGTAGATTTCCCAAAATTTCTTTTTCCCCCCGGACTTTCGGATTGCTTTGTTTACATTTCCAGGGCCACAATTGTAAGCGGCCATAGCAAGTTCCCAGTCATTGTATCGCTTATAGAGTGACTTAAGAAATTTCATGGCTGCCTCAGTGGCCATTTCCGGATCCATCCGGTCGTCCATATATGGACTTACATTAAGTTTGAAATCTCTGCCGGTATATGGCATAAATTGCCACAATCCCATAGCACCTACTATTGATTTTGCTTTTGGATTTAGACCGGATTCAATCACCGCCAGAAATTTTATGTCTTCTGGCATGTTGTGGTCATTTAATGATTCCTCGAAAAGGGGAAAGAAAGCTTCTTCACGTTGCAGGACCATTTTGGTATAACTCCTATTTCGGACGACAAAGTAATCGATAAAAGAATATATGGTTTCGTTAAGTTCAAATGGCATGTCAGTTTCCATGGCCTTTATCCGTTTGTTTACCTCCTCGTAAGTAAAATCCGGTATATAATCAAAATCATATCGGGGGGCAATAACAGCGTCCTCCCCCAATCCCTGACCTGAGTAAAAAATCAACTCCTGTGCCTTTGAAAGATTCCCCCAAAAGAGCAAACCTATCAAGAGGAGAAGTAAACCGTGGTTGTGGGATTGGGCGTTCATAGGTATTTCTGTTTAAGATTTCATGTTTGTCAGGTAATTTGCAAAAGCAAATAATTCAGCCTCCTTAAATGAATTGGCCATTATTTGCAATCCGATTGGTAGGCCTTTATTGTCAGTACCATTGGGAATTGAAATGGCAGGAACTCCCGAAACGGAAGCCTGAACCGTAAACAAGTCCTCCAAATACATGGCTACAGGATCACTGGAATGCTCCCCAAACTTAAACGCTGTACTTGGCGTAGTGGGCATAAGGATGAAGTCATATTTATCCAACAAATTTTCAGTGAACTCCTTGATGAGGCGGCGGACCTTTTGTGCTTTGGTAAAGTAGGCATCATAATAGCTGGCACTTAGCACGAAGGTTCCCAGCATGATACGTCGTTTGACTTCCTGTCCAAAACCTTCAGATCTGGTCATTTTATACATACTTTCCAAGTTGTGGGCGTTTGGTGACCGATACCCATATTTGACCCCGTCAAATCTTGATAGGTTGGAGCTTGCTTCTGCTGTAGTCAAAATGTAATAGGTAGGGAGAACATAATCCAATAATGGAAAATTTATTTCCGCTACTTCGTGCCCTTCCTTTTTAAGGGTATCCAAGGTATTTAGGATGTTATCTTTGATATCTTCTTGAAGGGAATCCGAATAAATCGTTTCTTTCAAATAGGCGATTTTGGCACGTTTGTCAAAATGTAGAAGTTCACTGTAGTGAGGGACGGGCTTTCTGGAAGCGGTGCTGTCAAAATCATCGGACCCTGCCATGATTTCCAAGACCAATGCAGCGTCTTTTACGGTATTCGAAAAAACACCTATCGTGTCAAAAGAGGATGCATAGGCTATCAACCCATAGCGGGAAACCCGCGAATAGGTTGGCTTTATACCGATTACCCCGGTAAAAGCAGCGGGTTGTCTTACAGATCCTCCCGTGTCGGTGCCCAAAGAAGCAGTGCATAGATTGGCTTGAACGGCTACCGCCGAACCTCCTGAAGATCCTCCGGGAACCCGCTCTTCATCTGCTGCGTTCAGGACACGGCCATGCACGGAATTTTCATTGGAAGATCCCATACCAAACTCATCACAGTTTAGTCTCCCTATGATGATGGCATCTTCGTCCACGAGACGCTGGATAGCTGTGCCTGTAAATTGCGATTCAAATCCTTGAAGGATTTTGCTCGAAGCATTGGCCTCGTGTCCCTGATAACACAACACATCCTTGATTCCCAATACCATACCAGCCAGTTTCCCGGCATTCCCTGACGCTAGTTTACTGTCAACAGCGGCTGCCTGATCCAATGCGGATTGTGTATAAACTTCAACGAAGGCGTTTAAGTGCGCCTTCGTCTGAATGTTATTGAGATAATAAGTTACAACCGCTTTACAATCTGTTTCCTTGTTTTCAAGCGATTTTTTTATTTCGTCAAATGAACGGAATTTTTCCAACGTGTTTTTTTTAACTCTTGGTTTTTTTGTCTTTAAGTCCCTCCTCCAAATCTTCTTGGATTTCTTTGGTAGCATCTTTGAATTCCCTGATTCCTCTACCTAAACCTCTAGCCAGTTCGGGGATTCTTTTGGCACCGAATAGAAGTATCACAACCAGAATGATGATCACTAATGAACCACCTCCGATATTTTGTATAAAAGCCAATGTATTCATGTGTTTCTTATTTTAGTTACAAATTAATTACAAATATATGAGAGTCATTTTCTAACACAAAGGATTAACATCTAGTTCTTTCCTTTTTTGTAAAGATAGCATAATTTAGTCATTATTTTCTAGAAAGCCAAATACTTGGATCCATGACTTCCAACCCTTTCCAAGTCTGAAAATGGAGTTCGGAAATACCCTCCTTATCTACATTGACAGTCCCAATTATTGTTTTTGCAGTTATTTCTTGTCCTGATTTTACAGCAACGGTTTTTAACCTGCTATACATGGTATAAAAGTCCCCATGACGAATTATTATGGTACCTCCCATCCCAGGCACAGTGGTGATTTTGGTTACTACGCCATCGAAGACAGATCGCACAGATTCCCCATTGTTGGTTTGTATATCTATGCCGTCGTTGGTTTCCATTATTCCCTTCAAGGTAGGATGGGGAAAAGTCCCATAGCGTTTGGAGACAAATCCACTTTCGACAGGCCATGGAATTTTACCCTTGTTTCCGGCAAATGAGGAAGAAATTGCTGCCCCTTCCGGGGTAAGGGGTATCCGGCTTGCCGATGTGGTAGTGGTCCTACTGTCTTTCTTTTTGGAATTTGCTTCGGCAATCCTTATTTCATCTGCTATGACAGACTTGATGAGCCGGTTTAAGTCTTCTTGCTGTTTACGGGCAGCATCAATTTCTTTTTTGAGTTCCTGTTCTTTTTGAGTGAGATTGTTTACGATCCCCTGTTGTTCGTTTTTGAGCTGATCCAATTGGCTTTTTTCAGTCTGTTCCTGGGCAAGAACCATTACCTTTTCTTTTTTCTTGTCTTGAAGTGCTATCTGCTGTTTGGCAAGTTCGTCATTTACCTTGTTCATTTGAACCACCTGCTTTTTCCTTGCCTCGCTATATTGACGTAGATAGCGGAGTCTCATGTAGAACTGCTTGAAATTCTTCGCACTAAAAATGAAAGTAGTGATATTTACCCCCTGATGTAGTTTATAGGAAGTATAGATCATGTTGGCGTATTCCTCTTTGAGGTTTTCCAAGTCATTCTTCAAAGAGATTATGGATTTTTCGGTTGCGTTGATTTCCCGGTTAATCAACAGTACTTCCCGGTTTAGCGTTTTAATATAAGTTATCCTTATCTCAAGTTTTTGGGTTACCGACTTCAATTCACCCAAGGTATTCCGTTTTTCGGCTGTGGTTTTTTTTAGAATCGAGTCATATTCCCGAAGACGTTTTTGGATATCGGCTTTTTCCTTTTCAAGCTGAGCCCTAGACAGCTTCAATTGGGATTGGGCTGGTGACTGCCTGGCCCATAACCCCACCACAAGCATCAGAAATACCCACTTTACAAAGTATTGGTAATGCCTAATAGTTGTATGGGAAATTGAGCGAAGCATTGGTTAGGTCGACTTTAACTATTTCTGCATTCATGGACATTTTGGACCTGGGTTTATCCGGTAAGCTGAGGATCATGTTTACGATGGCTTTGTAAGGGAATGGTTGCGACTCGATGTCTTTAAAATCCATATAGTTGGCTGAAAGGCTACCCCCATCTTTTCGCTTGGTACCACTTTGCAAATCGGTAACTTTCCCGTGCCTTGCGCTGATCGTTGACCTGTAAACCAAGTTATCCCTTTCTTGTGTAAGTTCAAAAACTTGCCCAACCCGGACCATTCTATCCCTAAACGTGTAATTATAGGGAATATTGGCGAAAAGGAGATTTTGGACTAATTCCAGCGTCAATGACACCCCGTATTTTGTTTCGAAGGTTTTGTAATCCATATCGATCGTGTTGCCATTTATGCGGTCCCTGATTTTGATAAAATCAGTAGTCATGATGCCCCTTGCCGCTTCTATTCCCAATCCGGGAGAAAGGCTAAACCATACAACGCTGTCTTTTTTTGCGCGAATATTAAGTGTGCCTTTTGTTATTTTTCCGTTTTGGTCCTCAATCATGACCTTTCCCCGTGCGGATAGAAAATCGAAATCCAGGTAAGTGGGTTCGAAGTTTTCCATTACCGTATCTGAGGTATATAGTAGCGGCTTTTTGGAGCATCCAAACAGAGCGACAGAAATAACTAACACTCCTATCAATAAAAACTTATTCATAATATTTTTTGTGCTTTATTTTTTGGGTCAAAAATTTAGAAGTTTCTTGTAGCCCCTCAGCCTTTTTCCAAAAACTAAGAGCTTCATTTTCCATTCCAAGCTTGTAAAGGATGTCTCCATAATGTTCGTACATCACTCCATTGGGGGATTTCTCAAATTCCAGGGCTTTCTCCATGTACTTTTTGGCGGCCTCGTAATCCTCCAATTGAAACAATACCCAGGCGTGGGTATCCAAGTAGGTGGCATTTTCAGGATATCTTTTCACAAGTTTATCAGACATATTGAAAGCCTTAGCCAACTCTTTTTTTTCCAGGGAGAGAAAGTAGGCATAATTGTTCAATATATGCTCATTGTTGGGGTTTATTTCCAAAACTTTATCATAAGTCTCAAAGGCTTTTATTTTTTCATCAAGGCTGTGATAAGTATCGCCCAGCTGCGCCAAAGCCATCAACTCAAGTTGTTTGTTTTTGCCTGAATTAATTTCCAACGACTTTTCCAGTGATTCTTTGGATGCTTCGAATTTCTTTTGCGCCAATTTACTGGTTCCGTTGAAGAACCAAAATTCCGCCTTTTCCGGAAATTCATCCACAGCTGTTTGTGTCAGATTTTCTATCTCTCCAAAATCTTTTTGAAGTTCAAACATTAATGGGATAGAAGCCTGGAGTACTTCTTCATTGGAGGCACTGATTGTCAGCGATTTTCGATAGTGATTTAGGGCAGTCTCTTTATCGGAATTCATCTGGGCGCGGTTGCCGAGGGCAGCCTGGACAGAGGCGTCGTTTGAGTTAAGTTCCAATAGGTTCGTTTGCAGCTCGTCCAATAGTGCTTCTCTGGCCTCCGTCTTCATCTCCCTTATCAATTCAGAGAAAGTCCGTGCTTTGATTTCGGCACTCAAATCCGGATGGGCAAATGCACCAAGCAAGTATCTGTTGGCCGTTTCTATGGCTCCGGCTTCTTTATACAAGGTAAATAGGGCCATGAACAATTCAGGTTGGTCTGGATAGGTTTCGAGAGACTCCTTAACTACTTCGATAGCCTGCGAACTGCGGTTGTTGTTAAACAGGATTTCTACCAATGCCAAAACGAATTGCGCATTCCCCGGCTGGGCTGCGATGAGTTTTTCTCCTTCTTTGACCGCACCTTCCAAGTCATTTTTGCGTAAGTAGATCCGCTGTTTTTGGGCAGTCAGTTGTTCAACTACGCCATAATAGTCTTCCGCTTGATTTAAGGCAACCAGCGCCTTGTCAAACTCCTGACCGGCAAGGAATAGGGAGGCCAATTCCAAAATGTATTGCTGGTTGTCTTCACCATTCACCATAAGAGACTGCAGTACTTCTGCGGCTTCTTCCGGTTTGTTTTGTTTGCTGTAGATTTCCACCATCATAAGCTGGTAGTACTTGTTCGAGGGGTTCATGGATACTGCCTCTTCGGCGAGAGGAACCGCTTTGTCAAGTTGGTTGGCCCTTGTTAGTAATTCAGCCATCTTAAAATATATAGCTGCCTCATCGGGATTGTGAGAAAGTGCCTTTTCAAAATAAAAATAGGCCCTGTCATATTCCTCCAACATCAAAAATTTTTGCCCTTCTATAAAAAGCCTACTCGCCAACGCTTCTTTTTCTTGCTTTTTACGTTGGTTTTTGTTCAATTTTTCCTGTGAGAAACCAGAGGAGGCTCCTCCCAGAACGACAATAAAGGTAATAACTGCCCACTTGAGATATGCCTTACTTAATTTAGTCATCATAATTTACCGCAGCTTTGGTGCTGACACACAACTTTATCGTTTTCTATTCCCAAAAAGTTTGGGAAATTAAAAGAAATAGTCAGCAGCTTACATCTCCCTTTTACAATATTACGCATCATTTGGTTCATAGC
>Ga0105045_10000482_pt1 | contig 29073 bp, 24 predicted proteins | sample MAT02_FD_78089 | JGI IMG/M metagenome (GOLD analysis project Ga0105045, IMG submission 78089) | Freshwater microbial communities from Lake Fryxell liftoff mats and glacier meltwater in Antarctica - MAT-02 (megahit assembly) | ecosystem: Environmental > Aquatic > Freshwater > Ice > Liftoff... | reverse complement strand
GCACGGATCGGCGGAGCAATCCGTGACACGTTGATAAGCGAGGATCGGCGGAGCGATCCGCGATTAATCGAATGCTAGAAATGCTAATCGCCGCTGTCATCGTGCCCGTCGTCCTGGGCACGAGCGGAGCACTTTGGTTCTGGTTCGTCCGGTCCGGAGAATGACATCCCTTCTTACGCGGTTCCGCGAGCGGCGATGCAGGCGGCCGTGAATCCCAGAACGTCGCCGCGTTGCTGACAAAATTCGATGACCGGTCCAAAGTACCCGCACCGGTCCGCCATCTCGACCAGCAGCGGCACGATGCGCGGCGTCGCGACCGAGTCAGGAACCATCGCAATCGCGGCATCAATCGCTTCGCGGGTCTTGCCGGACCGGTCTAGCAAATCGACATAAACCTCCATCGGCGCGGTGCCGACGTTGGCGATTTCGGCCGCGGTCGCCTTGCGCTGAAAAATCTCCAGACCCGCGTCAACGTCGCGGCCCAGCAACACGCCAAAGTACACCGCATGGGCGGGATAAAAATCGACAAACGGTGCGTCGCCCGGATATTGAAATTGCTGGTGCAAGCGGCGACCATACTGAGTCAACTCGAACGCTTTTTGCAGCATCTCCGGCGACGGAATGACTCGCGCGATTCGGATCACGGACGACAGGTGTGTCGTATCCAAATGGTAGCCCCCGTTGGTGACCAACCAGGATCGTTTTTGCAGCATCTGGCCCAGCGTTTCCGACTCCGCCGCCGGGGCTTCGTTTCGAGCGATGTCGCCACGAACCGCAGCGGACAGCTCGCCATAGAAATGCACCAACAAGACGGTTGCCGCCGCGATGCGATCACGCTTGGTGCGCGTCGCGATTTGTTGTTCGTAAGCGGTGATGGCGTTGCACGTGCCGTTGCGATCGATCAAGTACTGGTAACCGCGAGCGACATCGACGCCTTCGTAAAACAGCACCTGGATCAATTCGTCCATGTTGTCGTCGGTCGCTTCGACGTCGTTAACCAGCGTTGCGGCGTGCGCGACATCGCCGGTCGGTCGCAGGTACATCCAACCCTCGCGGACCCGACCCATCGAAATCAACATCTCACCAACTTCGCGGCACGCGTCCAACAGGCCAGTTTCGATTTGTCGATCGACATCATCCGCGACGCGTGGCTCGTCTTCGGCGGCGATCAGCGGCAAACCGAGTCGATGCCGCGTCTGCATCTTTAGCGCCTCGAACAACTCCAGCGGTCGACGTTGATCGCGATAGTAAGCAACCATGCGCTCAACGGTTCGATCGGGTTGATCGAGGTCGTCTCGCAAGTTTTCAAAGATGGCGGATTCGAGGTCGATTGACATGGTGCGTTTAGGTGGTCGTTGGAAAGGATTTGATAACACCACAATCATTTCAGTGGCGTGACGAGGCTGCGAACCAGCGGTGTGATGTTTTTGGCGTACGTGAAACCGATGCTGTCGCCGGTGTCGGTGAACATGCTGACCAATTGGCCGCTGGCATCGTAAACCAACACGGCGGGGATCGACGCGATCTTTAATTTGGTGAACACATCTTCGCTGGGTGTCGTGCATAAAAAATTATCAAACTTCGCCCCGCTGGATTCGAGGAATGCTTCGACACGCGATCGATAAATCTCCGCCGGTTTCGACTTGCGACCGTCGTAGTCGACATTGACGGAGATGCACACGACCTGGTCGCCCAGTTCTTTGTGCAACTGGACCAAGCCAGGAAATTCCTCCAGACAGGGACCGCACGCGAGCGACCAAAAGTCGACGACACAGATCTTTCCCGCCGCGGTCGCTTTGGCCAAAATCTCGTCCATGGATGCACCGGTCAGAACGGTCTCACCGCCCACCACCGCGTCGTCCAGCGCGGGCCGCTGGACCACAACGGTCGCTGGGTTATCGATCGGTGGTAATTTAATTTTGCTCGCGGTCTCAGCCGTCTCGATCGCATCGGACGTGACATCGAGATCGGCAGGCAACTCGATTTTTCCCGGTGGCATGGAGGGCAACGCATCGGTCGTTTTCTTTGCGATGATCGGCGATGCTGGCATGTCGACCCTGACTTGATCCGGCAACGCTGGGTCCGTTTGTGACGACGGGTTGCAACCGAGGGCAGCAATCAAGATGCACAGGATGCCTGTCTTCAATGAACGCATAAAATGGCGACTCCGTATTGAGTTGATGGCGGACATAGCAACGCTTGTTCGGAACAACGCGAGGCCAGCGCGTTGGTATCTCACATCGATTATCATGACCAAACATCTTACCAGAAAATCCTTTTCGATAATGGCGAAGCGTGAATCTCGACCAGTCCACGACCGCGCTGGTGCAGGCCGCGAAGGGTGGCGAAAACGAGCCTCTGGGGCAATTATTGGAGAATTACCGCGGCTATCTTTTTATGCTGGCTCATCGGTATTTGTCTGAGAAATTGAAACGGCGGATCGATCCCGCTGACCTGGTGCAGGTAACGTTTTTAGAAGCGAAACGCGACTGGCATCAATTCCGCGGGAACACGCCGGGCGAATGTGCGTCATGGCTTCGCAATATCCTGAAGAACAACGTCGCCACCGCCGTCGCGTCTCACATCACCACGCAAAAACGGTCACTCGATCGCGAAGTCAATTTCTCGGGCACAGCGACCAACGATTCAAAACACCAATGGATCGGTCAGATGCCCGGCAGCACGTCCAGTCCCAGCCGCAAGGCGATGCGAGCCGAATCTGCCAACCAGCTTTTCGAAGCCCTGCACGGATTGCCCGAGACGCAAGCCGAAGCGGTCCGGTTGCGATACCTCGAAGGCCTGTCGCTCGCCGAGATCGTCGACCGGATGGGCAAGAGCGAAACCGCTGTCGCAGGCCTGCTAAAACGAGGCCTGCAAAAACTCCGCGAGTCACTGCTAGATAGTCGCTGATCGCTCCGCCGATCAGTGCTTTGGGGAAATTAGCGACGGATCGGCGGAGCGATCCGCGACGATGATTCATATCAATACTTTACGCCAAACCTTATGAACGACGCTGACGATCCGATTGACGAAGCGTTCGCGGCCTACCTGCGGTCGTGCGATGATGGCTCGGGCGAAGATCGCGAAACCTTCGTGTCACGCTACCCCGAGATGGCGGATCGATTGCGGGCGTTGATGACGTTGGCCGATTCGATCGAGTCGTTTGTCTCGCTCGACGGAGACTCATCCGGTGCCAGCCATGTCCACGTTCCGGCGGTCGCTCGCGTCCGTGGCGATGCCGACACATTGAACTTCGACGCCGCGTTGGGCCTTGATGATGACCTCAACATGACGTTGCCGCTGGCCAATCGTGAACCGGGTGACATGGGGCCGACGCTGCCGTTCCAACTGGGCGATTACACATTGAAAAAAGTGATCGGTCGGGGCGGCATGGGCGTCGTTTATCTTGCCGTGCAAAATCATCTGGATCGACAGGTGGCCGTCAAAATGATCCGGTCAGGTGCCCTGGCCAGCGAAGCGGAAGTCGTCCGCTTTTATACCGAAGCCAAAGCCGCCGCGGCACTTGAACATCGCAACATCGTCTCCGTTTTCCAGTTCGGACATTGTGCCGGTCACCATTATTTTTCGATGGAGTTCGTCGCCGGCACCGACCTCGACAAAAAGATCAGAGACAAGCCGCTCGATGAGACGCTGGCGGCGAGGTACGTTCGCGATGTCGCCCGCGCCATCCATCACGCCCACCAGCGCGGCGTGCTGCATCGCGATCTCAAACCGGCCAACGTGTTGATCGACTTGAACGACGAAGTTCGCGTGACCGATTTTGGCTTGGCCAAACAAACCAACGTCGACAGCAGCGTCACCGGCAGCGGTGCGGCGATCGGAACCCCAAGCTACATGGCACCCGAACAAGCCAGCGGCAACAGCGACCGCGCGTGCCACCGCAGCGACGTCTACTCACTCGGCGCGATCCTGTTCGCGGCCATCGCCGGTCGCCCACCGTTCCAAAACGAAAGCACATTGCAAACGTTATTGGAAGTCGTCCATCAAGCCCCGCCGCTGTTAAGAACGTACCGGCCGGGCGTGTCGGCGGACATCGAAACGATCGTTGCCAAATGCTTGGAGAAACTTCCCAGTTCGCGATACGCGACCGCCGACTCGCTCGCCGATGACCTCGACGCGTTCCTGCGTGGCGATCCGATTTCCGCGCGACCTCGGTCCACCACGGTTCGCGCGCTGACATGGTTCAAGCGCGTGCCGCTGGTCGCGGCGCTGACGGGTCGGCGGATGATCGATTCGACCGACGCCCACCGCCGCGCCCAAACCGTCATCCTTTGCTTGGCGATTTTTCTGCCGATTGTCACGCTGTCGGCGATGCTGGTGGTCCGCGCCCGCGAGCAACGTATGCCGTCTTCGGTCCGCGTTGCCGGCGGGCTCGACGGTGGCGTGTATGACGATTTGTCCGGCGAGTTGGCCCGGCGGATCGCCGGAAACACAGGTTCCAAAGTCGCGGTGATCAGATCAGGTGGGTCGATCGATAATCACGAACTGCTGGTTAGTGGTGACGTGGATATCGCGCCGATGCAGGCGATCGCGATGACGGGTGATCGTCTGGGCGTGATCGCGCCGCTGTTCTATGAGGCCATCCACATCATGGTCCGTGGCGAGTCGGACATCGGATCGACGACCGATATCAACGGCCACCAAATCGCCGTCGGATTGCCCGGCAGCGGGTCGCGATTGGCCGCCGAGATGGTCTTGGAATCACTCGACTTGACGCCAAAATCCGCACCGCGAGTGTCGATCTCGTGGCCCGACCTGAACCGTAGCGGCGATGCAGATTTGCGATCCTTGCCAGACGTCGCCGTCATCTGCATCGGCAAGGGCAGCAGGCTCGGTGCGTCGATGCTCAGTGGCAACCGCTGGCGACTGTTGCCGCTCGATTCAGCCATCGAAATCTCGCTGCAACACCCGTCGCTCAAACCGATGACGATCATGCCAGCGGACTATCCTGAAATTGAGCTGCCCACCGGTGGCATCTCGACCGTCGGCACGACCGCATTTCTCGTCGGCAAATTTACCGCACCAGACGACCTCGTCACGCAAACCCTGATCGCGCTCTATCAATCACCACCAATCAGCAACGGATTGATCGCGCGGCGACAGGCAATGGAATGGCAAAACCTATCACTGCACCGCGCCGCCCGGCGGTTCTACGAAGCCAACGCAACCAATCCCTGAAACCATATCGCGACGTCAGCAGGACAGCGGTTTTTTTCGTACTGCGAAATGCGCGGGCAGGGTGAAGTGGGACGCCGAATGCTACCCCTGTTGCAACCTAAGAACATGTCAGCTTGTACTTCGCCAACCACTCTTTGAACTCGCCCAACGTCATAAACTGAAGATCGTCACCGTAGGCTTCGAACATCTCTTTTTGCAGCGGTGTATCAGTATTCGGGACGACCATCTTTAGACCGGTATCAAATACATTGCCGCCCGGGCTGTTCATATTGGGAAACATTTTGAGAACCGTTTCCTCGTCACCGTTCAGTTTTGCAAACACGTATCGAACTGACTCGTAACCCATACCGAACGGATTTTGGACGACCATCGCATCGATCATGCCATCGGTCATTTGCTGGATCGCCAATTGTTCGGCATCAAAGGTCAAGATCGTCAATCGATCCCGCACGCCTTTTTCTTTGATCACGTCGACGATCGCCGGCGCGTTGTAGGACCAGATGCCGACAAGCGTGGTCAGGTCGGGATACTTGTCGATCGAGTCGCGAACATTGTCACGGGCGCGGGCACGATCGGCGTCATCGAGTCGACGATCTTTTTGTACAAATTTTTCGTTCGCCTCAGACGTAAACCCATCCATCCGCTGGATCGCGTTTTGTTGGCTGTCGGTGCCAACAAATTGCACGTAACCGCCGCCGGTGGGGCGCAGGTTGTTCGCCGCGGTGGCGAGCACCTCCCCGGCTTGGACATTGTTGGTGCCGACGTAAAATTCGCGGATCGATTGTGCACTGCCGCTCAGGTCGCTGTCAAAGCAACCGATCAGAACACCCTTGGCTTTCAATTTTCTCAGTTCGTCCGCGATCGCCGGGTTGGTCGCCGAGATCGGCGAGATAATGACGGCGGCGATGTCACTTTGCGTTCCGTATTGACGCAGCTTTTCGATTTGTCCCTGCTCGGTCCCGTCATTGGAATCCATCCCCGCAACAAATTGCTTGTCAGAAATTTTGAGGTCCGACGCGGCCTGTTCAATGCCCGCTTTCGCCGCATCCCAAAATGGCGAATCCGTATTGTTGAGCAGCACGATCCGTTTGGTTCCGGCGCGTGTCGACGGCGACGCAGTGGATGCCGAATCACTCGACGCCGGTTCGCGTGACGGGCTGCACCCGGTGATCACGACGCCCATCAACAGGTAAGCGAATGTAACGATACGGTAACGATGGATAGGGGCTTCCATGACGAATGTCTTTGATAAGGAGGGACAGGCAGGATCGACACGTGGGTGATGCCGCTGAATCCTACACCACCCCGTCGCCGTTGTCGCTGAATCGTCACGCGTGGAAAGTCATCTGCCGAAAGTCATCTGCCGAAAGTCATCTGCCGAAAGTCACCTGCCGAAAGTCACCTGCCGAACGTCAGCGGCGAGCCGTCTTTTTGGAGACTGCTTTTTTGCTGACCGATTTCTTGGCGGTCACTTTCTTGGTCGCTTTTTTGGGCGCCGGTGTTTTGACCGCGATTGCTTTTTTTACTGAGGCTTTGGGCTTCGCGACCTTTTTCGTTGTGACGGCTTTGGGTGCGGGTGGCGTGACGGTGGGACGAGCGGATATCGATTTCTTGGCTGCCCGCCGCTGTCTCGCGTCATGCAGCGCGATCACTTTGGCTCGGTCCGTGATCTCATTTTTCCGAGCGATGCAGGCGAGTTCCCAAGCGACGACTTGACCGTACTTGAGGAACCCAAAACTGATCTTCAATCGCTCGCCATCGGTCGATGTCCATGACGCACAATACGAGTAGGACTCCGCGTTTTGGTAACGTCCGTCCCGGTTGAATCCGACGTGAACACCGACGACGCCCGTCGTATTGCGGGTTGTCAACATGTTCTTTGTCGAGGATACCGCCGGACCGTACTGGACCTCCAGTTCCTCGCGAGCGGCCCGCGCCGATTGCAACGCGGCGCGTTTGCCGCCGTGGTTCGCATCGCTGTAAAATTTGTTGATCGCGACCCCGTTACGACGGAGCCTGACCATGTATCCTCGGGCGGTGTTCCCGTGGCCGTCATACCGGGTCACGCCGGGCGACACTGTTTTAAATTTAGTCATCCCGATATCTTAATCTGACCTTTAATCAAGTAAACCCCCGCGCAACGTTTGGTTACTTGTCATGCAAATTGGTGTGGTGCCGCGGAATGATGGTTGCTTTGTCATCGCACACCGCGTTGCCATGGGTATGGGAACCAGATTTCGCGACGGGGAACAAACGTCCACTTTTTTGGCGATAAAATGTCTTCTCATTATCCCGTTGACCTGATCCGATCGGGCGATCTGCCCGCCGACGTTGTGAAACAAATACGGTGGGCGAAAGAAACGCTCGAACGCCAGGGTTGGGCCGATCGATTGACCGAGTTAATTGGGTCACCGATCACGCTGACCATGAAGATGTTGCCGTCCGTCGCATCGGATGCGCTCAACGCGGCCATCGACAAATCGCTGCGGGCGGCGTTGTCGGTCGCGATCCAAACGCTCGGCACCGAATCTTCGGGAGGCGAGACTAAGCGACCGCGGTTGACGATTCACAAGATCCTTGCCGGGTTATCGGGGGCCGCCGGAGGTGCATTCGGATTGTCGACCGTCGCGTTGGAATTGCCGGTTTCGACCCTATTGATTTTGCGCAGCATCGCGGACATCGCGCGCAGCGAAGGCGAGGACATGACCGATTTGAGATCCCGTCTCGCGTGTTTAGAAGTCTTCGCGATCGACGGAGGAAACCAAAGCGGCATCAAGGACGGTACCGAGGTAGGATACTTTGCCGTTCGCGCCACGATGTCCAAACAGGTCGCCGATGCATCCAAATACATCGTCCAACACGGTATCTCCGATTCGTCCGCACCCCCATTGGTCCGGTTTCTAGCGGGGATCGCCAGCCGATTTGGGGTCGTCGTGAACGAGAAAATTGCGGCGCAGGCGATCCCGATCATCGGCGCGGTTGGCGGAGCGCTGATCAACACCTATTTTATTGACCATTACCAAGAGCTCGCGCGGGCACACTTCACCATCCGCCGGTTGGAACGACAGTATGGTGAATCGCTCATTCGCAGCGAATATGTTCGGTTGGGTGACGCGAGCCATGAAGCCGAATGAAGTCGCAGATGTCGCGCAGGGCACCGGGTTGCAACACGATCGACAGATGAGTCGCCCAGTGATAGGCGACAGTTGTCCGAGGATGATTGGACGTATCAAAAGGTCGTACCCAGATATCCAGATGTCCCCACAGGATTAAGTGAGGAATGGATTCGTCAATCGCTGCGCACTGAGACGCCTGCGAAGGGTCGGCCATGACCGGTACTTCGGATATCAAACGTCCAGTAACCAAACGAAGCCCCTGGGCAACGGGGCTGGCCGCCATGATCGGGGCGATCGACACCAAGCACGCAACGCGGTTGGCCGCATCGGGGATAGATGCGATCGCGTGACGCGTTACCCAGTCCCCAAAACTGTGCGTGACGATGCAGAGCGTTTCTCCGGCGGCACGAGGCTGTAAAATCGTTTGCCGCATTCGCTCGATGCTCTGGTCGAGATCACGGTTGATCAATCGGTCCGGGAACAACTCCACTGGATCGGCGCAGCCCGCGAGCGATCGTTTCAAGGGCCAAACGAGGATGCTTTGTTCGCAAAAACCCTGGACGATGATGACGCGGCATTTCGCGATTTGTTCCCCCAGTAAATCCTCCGCTGCGGCAGACTTCTCCCTATCCATTGAACGTGATCCGGTACAAACGCTTATTCATTGTGTTGCCAACGGCCATGCCTGTGTTTTTCGAGCACCGAAATATGTCCGTGATCTTAATCGTTAAAATGGTTGTTGAAAGCGACCTGCGACACAATCGTTGACGGTGGCAACATCGGCGTGTGGGATATGGACTTACGAAAAAATCTTGTTTGGCGATCGCCGACGCATGACGAGATATACGGCTACCGCGAAGCGATTGATGACTGGTCTTTCGAAGTGTTCATGGAACATGTTCGCCCCGATGACTGGCAGCAGATGTCGGATTTTTTTGACCGATCGTCGCGATGACGCGGCGGCGGCGGTTCGCCGCTCGGGGTCGGTGTGGCACACCCTTTGCAACCTTGTGAGACATTCCCCCCCACAAACCATAAAGGGTTTTACAATGAGTCTCGAAACCAAACATGATCTCAATGAGTCGACCGTTTCAAAGTTGCAGGAATTGATCCGCCTGAATATCGATTCCTATGACGGATTCCACAGTTCCGCCGATGACCTTAAGGACCCACAACTGGCGACTTTGTTTCGGGAGATCGCGCAGGAACGGTCGCACCTCGCAACCGAATTGCAGGAGTACGTCGAATGGAACGGCGAAGCTGCGGTCGAAGACGGTTCCTACCTCGCCGCGTTTCATCGCACGTGGATTGATCTGCGGAGCAAGCTCAGTGGTGGTGATTCGTACGCCGTGCTGGCCGAAGCGGAGCGTGGCGAAGACCACATCAAGCACGCGTACGAGGATGTGCTGAAATCGACCGCGGGCAGCGCGATGAATGACGTGTTGATGTGCCAATACAAGACTGTCAAATTGGGGCACGACCGCATCCGCGATCTGCGAGATGCGTACAAGGCACGATCCTAACGATGACCGAACGCAAGTTGATTGCGTCTCGATAACTCAGTAGGGAAGCTGAACCAGCCGGTCGGTGAACCGAGGGACAAGTTTCCGAGAATCATCGATCGGTTTTTTCATGGATTCCAAATGAGCGGATCGGCGCTAGCCGCCGGCCAGTCACGGCCACACTCACTTATTAACGGGGATGAATTCCAATGGTTGCGATTCCTTCACGTTGGCGACTCGGATCGCGAGACGTCCGGATAATAAGTCACGAAACGGGGCACCGACAATCTCGCCACGCCATCCCTCCAGCAGTCTGGGCATCTCATCGTGGTGTTGGCGATCCAGTTCATAGCCGATCAATTCGCGAACGTCGTCGGTATTGCCAACGATCATCGGTGCCATTTTGTGTTGTCGACAAACGCAAGCGATTGATGTGGTGAGAAATTGAGACAACATCGGGGACACCACGTCACGGGAACCACGCGGACGTGTTGGCAACTCGCTTTCTTCGGTGTTGAGCGCGACTTGAATGGCACGCGCGATGTCGTCGTAACAATCCGCAAACTGACGGAACTCCATCCCGCGGATGGCACGGATTCGTTTCACATCAGACGCTTGGCGCTTTGCCAATTCGACGATCAAATCGTCACGCATGACTCGGCGAGGTGGGATGTCGAGCGATTCGGCGCGAGCCTCCCGCCATTTCCAAATTTGGCGGACGGTCTCCAACTGACGCGCCGGCAATCCGCTCCCGCCGCTGACCCGACGCCAGCTCTCGGCGTGTTCCGATTCGATGATTTTTTCCTGGATGCGGTCGCTCTCTTCGTCCAACCAACCGCGTCTGCCGGCACGATCTATCTTGCCGGCGATTTTGGTATACATCGCTTCGAGGTCGGTGACGTCCTGGGCCGCGTAACGCAATTGGGCTTCGGTCAGGGGACGCGTTCGCCAATTGGTTCGCGTCTCGCCCTTGGACAGCGATTTGTTCATCAGCCGCTGGACGAGGTTAGCCAGCGACGCGGGGAATTCCATGCCGACAAAACCGGCGGCGAGTTGGGTGTCGAACAGGCCGGCGATCTTTAAACCGGCATAGCGATAGCAGAATCGAATTTCCTCGCGAGCCGCGTGCGCCAGGATCGCGCGTCCCGGTTCGGCCAGCAAGTCCCAAAACGGTTTCGTCCCCGGCATCGCAAACGGATCGATGATCGCGACAATCTCCTCCGCGGCGACTTGGATCAAGCACAACTCGGGGCGATAACGATCCTCGGATACAAATTCCGTGTCAAACGCGATGCAAGACTTTTCAGCCAACCGCGAACAGAGATCGTCCAGTTTGTCAGCGGAATCGATAAACTCGAAATTCAAATTCAATCCTGACGTCGTTAGAGCGAGTGCGAATGATTTTTAGCAATAGTAGTACGACGCGTGGCGATCAACCACCCGCCGGGCGGCCTCGGGTCGTGGCACCGGGTATCCCGTCGATCGTGCCGATGGGATTGCTCGTCAGCGTCCGCAACCTCGACGAGGCGAACCGGATCGCCGATCGACCGATCGCGATCCTGGACGTGAAGGAGCCCGGTGCGGGGCCTCTCGGTGCGGCTTCGACCGAGATTTGGCAATCGATCGCGGACCGACATGGCGACTCGGTGGTCTTGTCCGCGGCCTTGGGGGAATATGCCCAGGCGTCGAAGTGTGCGTCGGGTCTGCCAGCGGAGTATCGATATGCCAAGATGGGGTGCGAGCGGACCGGATCGACGGCGCAGTTGTGCGATCGATGGGCGGAGCTGGACGAGCTGATTTCGCCGGCCACTGAATTGGTTGCCGTCGCCTACGCGGACCATGCCGCCGCCCAATGCAGTCCCGCGATTTGCATTTTCGAAGCCGCCGCCGCTTCGGGTTACAAAACTTGGCTGATTGATACCTTCGTCAAGGATGGTGTTTCAACCATCGATCATCTCGGCGTCGAGGGCCTGCGCCGGATCGACGCGTTGGCGGTGGAGGCGGGCGCGTCCTGGGTGCTGGCGGGATCGGTGGCGATACCGGTGATCGATTGGCTTCGACGCCATGAATTGCGACCGCGTTACGTCGGGGTCCGGGGCGCGGTGTGTGACGGCCACCGCGACGGTCCACTGAACGCGACGATGGTGGATAATTGGTTGACGAGTTTGCCGACCACCGACCAGGTTTCCGTCCAACGCTAGAACGCTGGACATGAGCAAAATGTGCAGACGATGAAAAGTTTTTTAAAATATTTTTTCATTCGCGTCGCGGTGCCGCGGTGGCTGGCGTGACGGAAAATCTAAACGGTCGCAAAGCCCGCCGGACCGGATGGTGGGAAACGCGACCAACCCACCGATTGCTGAATGGCTTACGGGTGGGCCAAATTGGCGTTTTGTGGCTGGTTTCTTGCCGCTATAATTCGGCGGGACGTGCCGGTTTTGGTTTGACGAGAATATTTCGCGTTCGCATGATTCGTACGTGACAAACGTCCCATCTTCGCCACACCGGTCGGTGAATTTCTTAAGGGTAAATGCGACAAGAATAACAGCGGAATTTTGTTGACTCCGTTAACGAATCGTCAATAATCCCGGTACCGGTTCGGCAAGATGCCTGTCGGTAAACCTAACAGCCGCTTCAAGAGACCTTTTTGGAATCTTCATATTCGGCGAATCCATTTTATGGCTGACCTGCCGGCGAGATCGCGTGTCCGACTGGATTGGATCGCATCACGAGGCCCGTCAGTCCGGCAATACTCTTGTCGCACGAAGGAAAACGAGAAAAATACATGAGCACATGCAAAAACGTTTTTGAGGCCATTCTGCGATATGGCCATGATGAAGATTTTGTCCCCAATGAGGACAATCAATTTCACCCAACCGACGCTCCCGCGGGCAGCCCGGAGAAGATCGAGGTGCTACGCCGTCGTGTGGAATTGGGCCAACCGCTTTGGCACACGACCGACCGCGTTGATTACAGCGGTTTGACGGGTGCGATTCGTCCCCGCGAATAGCGTCACGTCCCCACGGATTGAAAACGACCCAGCCGCCGGTGTTGCCCACAGCACCGGCGGTTTTTTCGTGTCCACAGGTCTTGATCGCTTGGTCACAACCGGGGACATGACGCGGATTATGCGGGGGGGACCGTCGGCCATTGGAGAAACCGTGACATCCGGCGGCTTTTGTGTCGCTGAGTAACAATTAAGATGGCCGGTCGAAGAATATGCGGGATATGATCGGCGATCCAGCATTTGGTCGGCGAAGCGATCAACGACTGTGGCCTTATTGATTATCGAAAAGCGGTTTGGTGGTGGAATGAATCGATTCGCGAGGGTTCTATTTTTGCTTTTGGCCTTGTTGGGGTCAGCGATTTATTTCCGCTGGACCAGCAACCAGATTGGCATGTTGTTTTCAGATCGGTCGTACTGGGTTTTGCTCGGGGTCGCCGGTTTCGGTCTTGTCATGACGCTTTTTGGTGTCGCTCGAACGGTCGCGAAACGATGTCCTCGGTCATTGGGATTCGTTGATTACGTCCTGATGGTCGCAGGCGTCTTTTTGACCGTCAGCGCGTTACTTTGGAATCTCAACTTCGTTGGCGTGTTTGCCGCGGCGCTTTATTTCCAAATCCTGTTGGCCACGTGGATGGGCCGATACGCGTGGCCAGCGATTCGGTCTTATTGGTTTCTCGTTTTCTTGTTGGCGGTTCCAACGGTCGCGGAATATCCGCAATTGTGGGGTCATTACCAACGATTGGCACAGCGGGTAGCGGGCACGACGCTGGATGCCTATCTGGTAAAGCATGTCTCGGTCGACGATCGCATCAACGGCTTGCAACGTTCGGTCGGATGGTCCGATGTCGAAGGCGACGTGCTCTCAGGGGTCGCCTTGTTTGCGACGATGGCGTTCATTTTTGCGGTCTGCCGCTTGCGATTTATTCACGCGTTGATGCTCGTGCCGCTGGGCGGCATCACGGCCGCGTTGATGTTGTCGGGCCGGTATGCGGCATCGATCGGTTGGGACATACCGCCGGATCAGCCGCGGTTTATGGGTGCAACGTTCGCGATCGCGGTTTACGTCGCCTATGTGTTTGTGATGCTGGTTCGTTTCGTCTTGGATCCCGTGCGAACCGATTTTAAGAGTTACTTTGTCCCGGCGTGGAACTGGGTCACCGGATCGGGCAGCACGTTCGCGATGGTCGACCGTATCGACGTGGAAGACGAGGAAGCTGCGGCGATCCAGGCGACCGATGGGTTTGAGATTCGATCGCTCGAACGAAGCATCGAACCGATTTCGATATCGAAGACATTCAGTCGTGCGTACCGATCGGTGCGGCGGTTTTTTGCGAATGTTTTCATCTTCATTAACGACTGGTGCCGATCGCGACGGGCGCTGCGATTGCTGCCATTGGTGCCGCCGATATTGTTGGCGATCGTTGTTGGCGTGATGCCAAATTGGAGGCCGCTCGTCGGACAATCGGCCAACACGTTTTCGAATCTTTACATGGATGAATTGAATGACGCGATGAAGAATGAGAAGGCCGGCGAAGTCGACGTGCTGGTACGGCGGTTGAGCAGCCTTGACGCATTGACCGACGAAACGCGGTTTCAACTGATGAAGATTTGGATGGTCGGTGACGAAAAAGAGAGAGCCGACGAGATGCTCCAACAACTTGTCGATGACCCTGCCGACCCGTTTCAACCCGCTCAATTGTGGCAAGCCAAACGATTGATCGATGAAAAGGCGTTTGCATCGATCGGGGACCGCAACCGGATCAAGGACTACCTTAAATCTGCCTCCTACGACAAAACGATCTCGGATGAAGCGAATTGGTTGCTCGGCCAACTTCTCCTGAGCGAACGCGATGACGACGCGGCGTTGAAGGTGTTGCGATTGATTCGTAAACCCGAACCGAATATCTCATTAACGCTGGCGGCGATCTATCGACGGCGGGGCGACAATTTGGAGATGCTCAGAAGCCTGAAGGATGTGGAGGCATCGAGTCTGCGTTGGAAGGATTTGGAGGAATCCAAACGCAAAGAAATGCGAAAGTTGCTCGTCGAGTCGCTGCAATTGCAAAATCGATATGGGGATGCGATCGCGGTGCTCGAGCAAAGCGAGGACTTTGCGACCGACACCGACGCGAAACATCAGGCCATTCTGGTAGATCTGATTTGGTACAACTATCTCGACGCGTCCGAAACCGACGCAAAGCTTGAGCGGTTGCGGCACGCGATCTCCATCGACCCCCAGTTTCCGCCGCTTGAGAATTTTTTGGCGGTGCTCGCGACGCAAAGCAGTGGCGAAGGAAACGCCGAGATTCGTGAAGTCGCGGTCAGCGTGATCAAAAGCGCCGTCAACGACAACAAATTGTCGACCAGCGCGATGGGCATTCTCGGCGCCAAGGCAGCGGTGAAGGGCAATTATGAAATGGCCGAAAAGCAACTGCGTGGTTCGCTCGCAGACGGCAATAACTCACCCGTCGTGATGAATAATTTGGCCTGGGTTTTGTTGCAACGCAAAGAAGAGAAGGCGACGGAGGAAGCCCTGCAACTGGTCACCCGAGCGATCGTTACCAATCCGCGTTTGACCGAACCATGGAAAACACGGGCCGAAGTCTGGACCGCGATGGGCAACGATATCCGCGCGATTGCGGACCTCGAAAAGGCGATGGAGTTTGGTGACCGAAGCGACGACGTTCGCGAGCGGTTGGCAAAGCTTTACGAAAACCGAGGCGACCAGGTAATGGCAAAACGCTATCGCGACCAAGTCGGCAAATGATCATTGCCGTTGATCGCTCCGCCGATCAGTGCTTGAGAAAACTAGCGACGGATCGGCGGAGCAATCCTTGACGATACTTCCTAGGCCGCGCGGTAGCGGCGTGGGAGTTCCTCGTCATCCTCGCTGTCATCGACATCGGCCAGACGCAGCGGCTGGGTCTCCGGCCTTTCATCGACGAATGTCACGCCAAGGCCGGTCAACAACGCCGTCAGCTTGCGATCGAGTTCGTCCAATTGCAACAACACATCATCTTGGCGTCGTTCCAGATCAGCCAAAAGGTTGGTGTTGGATTCCTCGTCCGCCGTTGTGTTTGCGGTGGGCGATGCTGCGGTTTCGACGTGAATGCGAGTCGTCATCGATCTGCGGGCGGTTTTTGGCATCGTCGACTCACGCGGGTAACAAGACGGCGAGGAGACAACCCCATCGCCGCCCTCAGCATCGTCGCTGCCTATCGTTGGTCATGACGGGTGATCCCAGAAAACCGGTCAGCGAACCCTGGCGGACCTTAACGCCTGGGTGGTTTCTGCGTAGCGGTCACGGCAGCGGGCAGCGAACAAAGGGGGCTGCATGGACGAGTTTAACGACTGGGTGGGCCGTTCCTGGCAAATTTCGCGTCGACGGTCGATAACGCAAAACATAGTAATTCTTCGATCGCGAATTCTTCATTGATTTCAACCATGGCCCAAGCCAGCATCCGTCGCGACGGTGGCAATTCACGCAGTGGTCGTCACCATGGTGGCGAGGCATCGACGCCGCGTGATTTGCAACGCGACACGTTCGCACTGCTGGTGATCGCCATCACCTTGATGGTGCTCGTATCGGTGTTGACGCGAAACGCAGCCGACCCGATCACGGAACCGATCTGGCCGATCCGTGCATTTTATTCACCCGACCAACTCTATTATCCCGCCAATGAAACGGTCACCAATGCGTGTGGTTACTGGGGCGCGCTCGTGTCGGCGATGTTGATCGATTCGATCGGTATTTCGGTCGCATTTGTGATTGCGGCGATGGGCGGCGTCGCGACGGCCCTGTTGTCGCGAGGCGGCATGAACGCGCCCGTGCTCCGGTCGTTGGGCGGGACGCTGATCGTGATCGCCGTTTCAACCGCCGCCGCGTTATCGTCATGGCAACCGGTCGGGTTTTCCGCCGTCGGCCCAGGTGGATATCTGGGGGCGATGACATCGACGTGGTTGGAATTTCACTTCGCGACGCCGGGCGCCTGGATCCTGACATTGACGACGCTGACGATCAGCCTGCTGATGGTGACCGACTACGCGATCTGGTACGCCGGTTGGATCGTTTTTCGTACCGGTGCGATGGCATCCAGACGTGGGTTCGAGAACGCAACGCGCGGCGTTCCCGAAAAAGGTCGACGGTCCAGTCGCACGTCGACCGATCTGGATTACCCCGGTCCCGTCAACAATGTTGCCACGCTGGCATCGATGGTTTCTCGCCAATCATTGCCGCCCGTTTCCGCACCGCCCGATGCCGCACCGCCCGAAGCCTCGCCGACCCCCGCGGAGGAACCCCCACCGTCGCCCATCAAGGTGCGCACTCGCAACCGCGCCGGCGATGCAACCGATGCCGCAGATTCGTCACCGGGCTCTGGTCTCAACGCCGCGGCCGGACCACCACCGCTGGGCACCGCCGCGAAGGTGGCTGGCGGACTTGCGGCCGCAGGACTGGCGGCGGCGGCGGCGATCGGGTTGGCAAAGAAGGCAACCGCGACGGACAACGATGATAAGAACGTCAACGATGGCGACGGCGATCACGATCCAGAGGACGCCGCTGCGGTGCGCGAATTGATGGTCGAGGGCGAGACGTTGGTCCTGCGTGGGGACGAGGCACACGACGGACCCGATTTCAAAATCAGGGTGCCAAAGAAACGCGAAGAGTTGCAAGCGGTGTTTGATGCTGTGAAGGAAGACCTGCCCGATGGTGCGGATGATTACCGGTTGCCAGGACTCGAGTTGTTGGACGAGTCGGATGACATTTGCAACGATGATCAAATCATCGAAGTGCGTCGCAAGGGAAAAATTCTCGAGCAAACGTTTAAGAATTTTAACTTCAATATTCGCGTCATCGAGATCGAAACCGGCCCGGTGATTTCCCAGTTCGAGGTCGAGTTAGAAGCGGGTATGCGGTTGAGCAAAATCACCAGCCTGGCGGACGATTTGGCCATCGCGCTGCGTGTGCCCAGTGTCCGCATCGTCGCGCCGATTCCTGGCAAGAACACCGTCGGAATCGAAGTGCCCAACGAACAACGCCAAGTCGTTCGGCTGCGCGAGGTGATCGAGGAGTCCGACTCGTCGGCCCGCAAGATGAACATTCCCGTGTTCCTGGGCAAAGACGTTTCCGGCAATCCGTTGACGGTCGACTTGGCCAAGATGCCCCACCTGTTGATCGCCGGTCGAACGGGCACGGGCAAGAGCGTGTGCTTGAATGCCATCATCACGTCGATCCTCATGACGTGCCGACCCGAAGACGTTCGCATGTTGATGATCGACCCCAAGATGGTCGAGCTGTCCGGCTATGGTCGGTTGCCACACCTGATGCACCCGGTCGTGACGGACATGAAAAAGGCCGAAGCGATCTTAGCGTGGGCCGTCGAAAAGATGGAAGAGCGATATGCGTTGTTGGCCAAAGCCGGTGTCCGCCATATCAACAGTTACAACGATCTCGGGCGAGAGGAATTGTATCGACGTCTTGAGGTCGATGAGAACGACGGGGCCGCTGGCGTGCCGGAGAAATTGCCCTTCATTGTCATCATCGCCGACGAGATGGCGGACTTGATGATGACGGCGGGCAAGGAAGTCGAAACGCACATTATCCGCTTGGCTCAAAAGAGTCGCGCCGTCGGGATCCACCTGATCCTCGCGACGCAAAAGCCGACCGTCGACGTCATCACCGGATTGATCAAAAGCAATTTGCCAGCCCGTTTGTCTTTCCAGGTCGCCAGCAAAACGGACAGCCGCGTGGTATTGGATGAGAACGGTGCCGACAAATTGCTGGGTAACGGTGACATGTTGTTTCTGTGGCCGGGCACCAGCGTCATCATGCGTGGCCAGGGAACGTATTTGTCCGACGCAGAGATCGATCGTGTCGTTGACCACTGCAGCACCGGCGAGCAGAACTTTGTCGGCGAGCTGATGAACTTGAAGGTCCAAGACCCCAGCGGCGATGCGATCCCGGTCATGGCGGGCGGGATCAAGAAGCGGGACGAATTGTATGAGAGCGCGATTGAGGTCGTCGTTCGCGAAGGCCGCGGCAGCGTCTCGTTGCTGCAGCGGTGTCTCGGCATCGGTTACGGCCGCGCCGCTCGCTTGATCGATTACATGGCCGAAGACGGCTTTGTCGGCGAGTACAATGGCAGCCAAGCTCGCGAGGTCACGTTGACGGTTTCCGAATGGGAACGAATGCAGGGGCTCGCACAAGCCGATGCCGACCACGTCACCGCGGACGAGTGATCAACCTCGGCTTACACGATTCTCAGCCCGCACTTCAACCTGCCCGAGCAGCGGGAGGGTCGGACGTCAGTCCGGGGCGGGCCGAGTATTGCTCAATCGCCGGTCGTCCTCACCGCAAAACCAACCGAGATTCCGATGAGTGCTCCCCACATCCATGTCGGTCCGATCGTCGACGCACAAAACCGCTTGCGTCAGGATTACCGAACGTTCGCGGTCGCATGGGCGAAAACGAAGGACGTTTGGCGCGACAAAAAACGTGAGCAGTTTGAGCAGGAACATCTGCGAACGATCGGTCCCGCTCTGGCGAGGCTGTCGACGACGCTCGACCAATTGCTCGACTTCGCCGCCAAATCCGACCGTGCCCTGAGCGATCGTCTCGACGGCTGAGCATCGCTTCACCCACGACATCCTCGTAGGAGGTCAAAAAGCGGAATGCCGCTCGTCTTAATACCGAAACCATACTTCGTCGTTGGTTTTCATATAAGCTGAAGCCCAAGGAACGTGCGGAGGCTTTCTATTCTTATCTTCTGTTTGCGGTGCGTTTTTCGACATGAGCGACTTTCCTCTCGATGCGGTCGGCATCTTTGTCCCCCAGCGGCAGCAGCGGTTGTTGGCCGGGGTCGGCCAGCGTGTCGTGCGGTCCCGTGTCGAGTTGGCGGCCTTGCAATCGCGGTTGCGGACCGAAGAACAAAGGCAGATCGAACAATTGGATTCGCGTCGCCAGGAAACGATGAAGCATTGTCGTGACCAACGTCGTGAGATGTTGCAACGTTGGGACGAAGTCGAGGAGGGGCTGACGACAACTTATGAGTTTTCGACAATCAAAATTCATGAGGAATTGTCTCGCCTGGGGGCCATGTTTCGGCGCCGCTTGAGGGAAGAAAAAGCCACGATTGAGCGAAAGGTCAACGCTCGCCGCGGTGCCGTGTTGCAGCAGCATGAGAACCACCGCAACGCCCCGGGCCAAGCGATGCGGAAGGAGATCGCCCAAATCGATCACGCGTTGGGACCGATCAACGATGACATCGAATTGGCCAGAGACCTCACGATCCGGCGACTCGACCAATTGCCCGATGTGTTGCCCGCGACGGACGACTCCGAGGCGATCAATGAACCGGTGCCCCATTCGGTTCGCGAGGCGATCGACGCGATCGGACGTTTAGAGCGACGTGCCCGTCAGGCGATTGCTGAACTGCAAACCGGTGCGGCATCGAAAACGGTCGATTCGTTTTATCTGCCCGCCGGTGTCGCCGTTTTCATCGTGATCTGGGTTCTTGTCGTGTTCTTGGTCCGACCCGCGAATTTGTTGGTATGGATGGGAGCCAGCGTACCCGTGGCCGGGATGATCGGTTTTTCGATCTATGGAATCTTATTGTTGCCGCTGCGAGCGATGACGCGGCGTCTGTACCCACGTTGTGAACGTTTATTGACCGCCGCCGAGCAGTGTGCAGATGTCGGGCGCAAGATCGCAACCAAGACGGCACGCGATGCGAGCGCTGAATTGGTCCAACGTCGTGACTCGCACCTCGTCGCAGCCGACCGGTGGCACATCGAACAGATCGCCGAAGCCGAAAAGAATATCGCCGAAGAGCAGGCCATCGCACGGGCAAAACTGGAAGACCAGCTTCACGCGATCGCCAAAGCATTTAGCGAAGATTTTTCCGCGATCGAAAACCAGATGCGTGGGTCCGCCGACTCGTTGGCTCATACCATCTCCCAAACGATCTCTCAAACCGATTCGACCAACGAAGAAAAAAAGAATCAGTTGGCTGCCCATCAACAATCGCAAATCCACCATGCGGAGCACCGTCTGGTAAGTGGCATCGAACGCGGCCTGCGTCGTATCGAAACCGCGACGACGAAGATCCAATCGAGGTTCCCTGCTTGGGATGATGTGCTGCATTCGCCCCTGTCCACTCACGCAGATCTATCCTGCGTGCCGGTTGGCAAGGCGATCGTCGCCCAGCACGTGCGAGACCTTATCGGTACCGCAACGCCAACCGATGATGCCGACGCCGATGCGTTGAAACCTCCATCGACGATCGACCTTAAAATAATGAACGCGATCGTCCCGACGACGCTTCCGGTCGTGTTGCATCGTCGATCGCAAACGGGATTGATCATCAATGCGGCACCATCGCAATTGGAGGCCGCGATCGATTTGGCCCAAGCGGTGATGTGGCGAGTGTTGACGGGCGTCGCGCCGGGCCACGCGAAAATGACGATGATCGATCCGATCGGACGTGGCCAGAATTTCTCGAGTTTTATGTCGATGACGGACCATCAACCCGATTTGGTGGGCCATCGCGTTTGGTCAGGGGAGGGACAAATCGAAGACCGACTCGCGGAGCTAGCCAACCACGCGGAGGATATCTTACAAGTCAACTTGCGAGACCGTTATCACAACATCGAATCTTATAACGCGATCGCGGGTTCGATGCATGAGCCTTATCGCTGCTTGACGGCGATCGGTTTTCCAGAAAACCTAAATCGTAATGCTTATAAACATCTGCGAGCGATCATCGAATCCTCATCCCGTTGCGGATTCTTTACGCTGCTGGTTTGTGATCAATCGCGACCATGGCCACCGGAGATGCCGATGCCATCGGATCGACGGATGTTGCGATTGAGCATTGATGGCGATGGTCGATGGCATATCGATGAACCGGGTTTTGAGGCGTTCCCTTTTGAGCCTGTGGGTTCACCGCCGGCGGCGATTCGTCCCGCTTTGGTGGAACGAATTGGTATTGCTGCCGTCGCGACATCGCGGGTCGAAATCGCCTTCGATTCGATCGCATCGTCGACGATTTTGACCAACCAAACCGATTGGCCGACTTCGCCAAAATTGCCGACGCCATCGTCGAGCGCTAAGGGGTTGGACGTGCCGCTGGGGGTCCAGGGCGCACGGCGTTTACAATCGCTGAATCTGGGCGAGGGTGTCAAACAGCACGTCTTGATCGCTGGCAAAACAGGCTCGGGAAAGTCCTCGCTGCTGCACACGATCATTACCGCCGCGGCTGCCAAGTACACGCCCGAGGAACTGAATTTTTACCTGCTGGATTTTAAGAAAGGCGTCGAATTCAAAATTTATGCCGACGCGAATTTGCCTCACGCCCGAGTCATTGGCATCGAGAGCGAACGAGAATTCGGCCGCAGCGTGCTGCAACGGTTGGACGACGAATTGCAATCCCGAGGCGAACGGTTTCGCGATGCTGGCGTGCAGGAGTTGGCCGAGTTCCGCGACCGAACGGGCGACCTGATGCCGCGAATCATGCTGGTCATCGACGAGTTCCAGGAGCTGTTTTCGCGTGACGATCGATTGGCGGGCGATTGCACGGTGCTGCTGGACCGGTTGGTACGCCAGGGCCGTTCGTTCGGGATGCACGCGGTCCTAAGCAGCCAGTCGCTCGCCGGTGCCCAGTCGTTGCCACGGGCCACGTTGGGGCAAATGGCCGTTCGCATCGCGATGCAGTGCAGCGAGTCGGACGCGGTGCTGATTTTGTCCGACGAGAACACAGCCGCGCGATTGATCAGCCGACCAGGCGAAGCGATCTACAACGATGCGGGCGGCTTGATCGAGGGCAACCAACCGTTTCAGGTCGCGTACCTGACAACCGCTCGTCAGGAGTGCTGGTTGCGAGAGATCGCCACGCGCGATTCGGCCAGCGTCGCACACTTGCCGATGACCGTCGTTTTTGAAGGCAATCGTCCGTCGATATGGTCGCCGGAACTCGTTCGCCAAAGCGCCGCGTCGGTCCCCGCCGGTGCGCTGGCGGCGCTTCTGGGCGAAGCCGTTGAGATCGGTCCGCCGACGACGTTGACGCTGTCACGCGATGCGGGTCGAAATGTCTTGGTGGTCGCACCGCCCGACATGACAATCGGTTTATTGGCATCGATCGCCGCAAGCGTCGCCGGTCAACCCGCGTCATCCGGCGGCGGTGCGGGCATCTGGTATTTCGACGGCGGCGGTGCGGACGAAGATCGCTTCGCCGACTTTTTGACCCTGTGCAATCTCGCGGCGCATATCATCAAACCGCGAGAGTGTGATCCCAAAATCGCGGAGTTGGCGGAGATCGTGGAAACCCGCATCGCCACCGAACGACACGATGAGCCGCCGATCGTGGTCATCATTGACCCTCTGGACCGATTCCGCGATCTGCGTCACGAAGAATCGTTCGCGTTTTCGCTCGAAGCCGCCGCAGCGGCGAGCTCGCCCGAGTCGTTGCAAAAAATTCTTCGCGACGGTCCGGCGGTTGGCGTTTTTACGATCCTGGTTTGTCGGTCCGCCGAAACCGTCTCACGCTGGTTACCGCGAGCCTCGCGTCACGATCTGCAGCAACGCATTCTGGGCCGCATCAATCCATCGGATTCCGCGGCGTTGATCGATACGCCCGACGCATCCCACTTGTCGGCCGCAACGATGCTGGTTTACGACGACAGAGACGGGTCGACGAAGAAGTTTCGCGTGTGTGCGTTGCCTTCGATCGTCTCGGTTCGCGAATGGCAAACAGCGACCACGTCATAGCCCACTCGTTCAATAATGCGGCGGCTTCTCGTCTTCTAGCGTCGGCGCGGGGTCGCTTGTCGGTCGTTGTTTCAGATCGGTGATCTGTTTTTTCAATTGGTCGAGATCGCGACCGATGCGAAACAATTGCCGATTCTGCTCCGTGACGACTTCGTTCAATTGCTCGGTGATGCGTTGCTGGTGAGCGAGTTCAAATTCCAGCCGCTCAATCCGGTCCGCTTCAACGCTCATCGTCGCCTGATTATAAAAAGTCGAGACGACGTCGTCGTCACTTAAGTTTCGGTTCGGCGAAACGATATCCGATGCCGCGAACGGTTTCAATCAAGTCCGCTTGGTTGCCGAGCTTTTTGCGCAGCGAACGGATGTGAACATCGATCGTCCGCTCCAAGACCATCGTGTCTTCGCCCAGCGCCGCATCCACCAATTCGCTCCGATCAAACGCGCGACCAGGTTGGCGAATCAACGTGTCGAGCAAACGAAATTCGCTTTTGGTGATCTTCAAGGACTTGCCGCCAATCTCGACACGGTACCGACGACGATCGACGGTCACCCCGCCGGCGGAGACCGAATCGACCGTTTCGACCGTCGGTTCGCGGCGACGCAGTAGCGCTTTGAGTCGTTGCAGCAGAACCGCGTAACTCTCCACTGGCTTGACGACGTAATCATCCGCCCCGACGGCAAACCCGATCACCTGGTCAGATTCTTCGCCCAGTGCGCTGAGCATTAAAATCAGCGTTTCGCGGGTTTCGGGTGCGGCTCGCAATTGTTTGCAAACGTCGATGCCGTTGAGGATCGGCAGATCGACGTCCAAAAAAACGACGTCGGGCAATTTTAGCTTCGCTTGGACGATCGCGTCGGCCCCATCGGTCGCGCGGTAAACTTCGTACCCGGCTCGCGTCAGTTGATACTCGAGCGTTTCCGCCAGCGGCCGGTAATCTTCGACGATGAGCACTTTTGTCTTCGCCATAAACCGCTCTGTGGTGAAAGGAATGATGTCAGACGAATCTGCGTGATTTGCTATCCATCGCGGTATCTGCCGCAACGTCGACATGGTCGCTCAAACACCCAACCTTTGCATCCCCGCAATCGATCATCGATCGGTTAAACCTCCATGAATATTGTGCGAACAAAACCGGGGGGTTCGCAACGCTCACCGCGACGGTTCTCCTTCGCCGCACGGGACGAGCCGGTGGGACCGCACGATCGACGGCTAACTTTCGACCACGAGGTCGACCGACCGGGCGTCGTTGGGTCGCGTGACCGTTGCGACGGGCTCCTCGGGGCGTGGCAGAAATATCTCGAACGTGCTGCCCTCTCCCTGGCGGCTTCTCAACCGCACTTCACCACCCTGGGCCTGCGTCAGATTTTTGACGATCGATAATCCCAACCCCGTTCCGTTCTCGTTCAGTTTCCGCGCACGATCGACGCGGTAAAACCGTTCGAAGATACGCTTTTGCTCGTTCTCCGGAATCCCAATGCCGTTGTCCTGGACCGATAAGACACAACATGACGCTTCTCGGCGCGACGTCACGACGACCGTGCCGCCCTCGGGGGTGTAACGCAGCGCGTTGCCGATCACGTTATTCGCGATCGTCAGCGTCGCTTCGCGATCCGCGTGAACAATCGGTACGGGCGCAGACGCCTCGCTGACGTGAGTCAACTTGATTTGGCGAGCCGCCGCGACGGGCGAGTATGTCGCGATCGACTCCGCGATGATCGTGTTCAAGTTGACGGTCGTGGGTCGCAGGTGCTGGCTGCCCGCTTGGGCTCGGGCTAGCGTCATCATGTCGGCGATCAAGCGTTCCAATCGCTTGCATTGATCGCGAATTTGGCTGACAAAATGTTTCGCCGCGTCGGGGTCGTCGTGAATCGCCAATTCGACCGTTTCGGCGTAGCCCTTGATCGCGGCGAGCGGCGTTTTCAGCTCGTGCGACACGTTGGCAACGAACTCGCGCCGGACCTCCTCGCTTCGCCGAGTTTCGGACTCGTCATGAATGTTGATCAAGACGCCCACAACGTCGCCATATTTCAAGCTCGTGCACTGGACGCGAAGCATTTGTCGCCAACCGCCATCACCCTGCATCTCGGCATAAATCTGATGAGGCGATTGGTCCCGCAGCACACTCTGCACGGCGTCGAGGATTTCAGGTTTTCGAATCGCTTGAATCAGCGGCTGGTCCAGCACGGGGCGGTCGATTTGGAAGAACCGCTTCGCCGCGGCATTGATCAGGGTAATGCGGCACGTCGGATCCAAAACGATCACGCCACCGTCAAGATGTGCAAGCACCGCATTGGCTTCGGCTCGTTCGCGTTGCAGTCGTCCGGTCGCGACACGAACCCGGTCGCTGATCATCGAAAACTCGGCAAGGCTATCAGGCGTCAACGGCGGCTGGGATCGGTCGACCGATTTGGCTCGCACCTCCGATGTCGGCAACCAATTTACCCACTGTGCAAACCGTCCCCGCAACGACTCGGCCTCGTCCTGCATTCGCAATTGATGGTCATGCGCGTGACGGGCGACTCGCGCCGCGGCGATCGTTAACGCCAACATGACAACTCCGACGACAATACCCATCCATCCCGCCGACCATCCCGCCGCGATCAAGCCGAAGACGCCGATCCCGGTCCCAATCGCACCAAGAATCCCGCCAATCCACAATCGACGCTCCCAGCCCGCTAGCGGTGCGTCCGTTCGATCCGTCATGGCACGTTTCCGTGATCCGCGGCGACCGCCGACGAACGGTCCGCGGGCGGTTTATTCGGCATCAATGGGTGCCCGGCACGTCCGGCGGGACCAAACAATCGATCCAGCGTCCGCGACACCCAGCCACTCGCGCGGGAAGCAATGTCGCGGCGCAGGTGCCCCTGTCGAGTGGCCTGGATGATGTCGCCCGTGTCGATGTTCATCGCCGTCAAATAACCGCCGCCAAAGCAATACGTATCGACATACACGACGTGTCCAAGATCGCGAACGCAGCCGTTGGGCTGAGGTGTGTGGCCGACGAAAACCCGTTTGCCGCTACAATGCGGCGGTGGTGGTTGGAGCATGTGCTTCCAATAACGATCGTCGTCTTCGAAGCGGTCCGAAACGATGTCGTGCTGGTACCCGGCGTGAACGAAAATCTCGCGTTCGGTCTCGTACTGTGACCTCAGCGACTGAAAAAAATCGCGATGCTTTACCGGAATGCGGTCGATCGAACCGCCGTAGCTTGCCGTCGTCGCCGCGCCTCCACTCTGCAACCAAATTTTGGGGTCGCAACCACCAAGCAAAATCGCCAACAGCATGACTTCGTGGTTTCCACGCAGCGCGATCGTGCGAGTCGATTTCGCCGCGGACAGCATCAGGTCGATCACGCCGCGAGAATCCGGGCCGCGGTCGATGTAGTCGCCCAAGAATATTAATTGATCCTCAGGTGTCGGCGCGATCGTTTCGAGGATCGTACGCAACGCCTTGCTGCAACCATGGATATCGCCAATCACAAATCTCCGCATGGTTTAATTCCGCAGCGGGTCGATGAACGGTGAATGAGCGACCGCACGGGCTAAGATCTCATGGCCGAGCCGTTTGACGATCGTTTCCCAAATCGATTCAGCGTCGCCAAACAGATCCGTCGGTTCGCACGCCGCGACCAACCAACTGCCCGACTCGATCTCGTCGTCCAATTGACTCGGCCCCCAGCCGCTGTACCGGGCGACGAACCTTGCCGATACGTCCGTTTTGTCGACCAGCGTTCTCAGATGGTCTTCGTCCGCCGTCAACCAAATCGACGAGTTTTCGTGATCGCCGGTGACGCTGTCCGCCGGCTCACCCAACCCCGTGACGCGATGGATCGCGACCAGCGGACCGTTGACCGGGCCGCCCAGGTAAATCGGGTCATTGCGTTTTGGCGGACGACCCAGCATCGGCAAAAACGCTTCGTCCAGAAATTGGCCGCTGGGCCGATTCACGACCAAGCCAAACGCACCTTCCGCGTCGTGACGAACGACATAAACGACGCTACGAAAAAAATTTCCGTCGGTCAAATACGGAGACGCCACCAAAAATTGCCCGCCGGTCCATTTCGCCACTGAACGATGACTCCCGTTGCGACCGCCACGCCAAACGCGTGTGTCTAGCCGCGATGTCCGCTCCCAAACCGATCGGTCCACATGCACCCGGCCCACGATAAACCGACGCCAAAACCGATTAACATGTTTACCGCATCAACGGGCAATTCGCCACGCGATCGCATCCGATCGATCAAAATTGGCAAAGTGGACGACACCGTGTTGCCGATCTCGGCCATATCGATCGGCACGCGTTCCTGGGGCACCCCCATCCGCTCGGTCAACAATTCCAGCATCTTACGGGACGCTTGGTGCAGCACAAACCGGTGAATATCTTCAATTCGCTGACTGTTGGTTGCCAGGATCTCGTCGATCAATCTCGGGATCGCTTCGACCGTAAAATTGATCAAACTGGGACCGTCCATATAAAGCCGGCTGTTCCAACGCTTGCGGTGGCGTGGCCGAATCGAGTCCGCCGGTGATCTCGCCCCGCCGTCCTGGACCAACAACATGTCCGCGCCCGTTCCGTCGGTCCCGAACTGAAAACCCCATAACGATCGTTCGTCCGACGCCGTGACCAACGTCGCCGCCGCCGCGTCGCCGAAAATCGTTCTCAGCGAGCGGTCGTCATCGTCGATGTAACGGCTGTACGTTTCCGCCGTGACCAACAGAATCCGCTTCGCCACCCCGCTCTGTATCAATCCGTCGGCGAGCGCGAGCCCGTAGACAAATCCGCTGCAGCCGAGATTAAAATCCAGTGCCCCGCACCGGGTCGACAGCCCGACGCGTTCCTGAATCAAGCAGCTCGTCGTCGGCAGCGGATAGTCAGGCGTCTGGGTACAGAACAGCAGAAAATCGATGCTGTCCGGCGAAATCGAATTTTCGACGAACAATTTTTGGATCGCTTTAACCGCCAAATCGCTCGCCGTTTCGCCCGGCGCGGCGATGTGGCGTTGGTGAATCCCCGTTTTTTCCTCGATCAGATCGATGTCCCAATCCGGGTGCAGGCGACGCAATTCGTCATTGGTCTCGATTCTCTCGGGCAGGTGGACGGCAATCGAACCGATCAAGGCGTGCGGCACGGCGTTAATCTGATACGAGGTGTTGAGAGGAAGACGTGATCGAGGGCGGCTCGCAAGAATGCAAAGCCTAGCAAGCCGAACCGATTTTGGGCAAGCGTCGTTCCGCTCGCAACGCCGCAGGATTTAGCGATTAAGCGTCACCATCCCGCAGAATCGAAAAATCGGGACCAGGAAAGCCCTTGCAAAACCGACCCTGATGATGATAATCTCGCCTCGCAGGCACATTGATGTCCCATGCGGCTGTAGCTCAGTTGGTAGAGCACAACGTTGCCAACGTTGTTGTCGTGAGTTCGAATCTCATCAGCCGCTTCTCCAAAAACCCCGCAAAATCAAGTGTTTCGCGGGGTTTTTTCGTTTC
>Ga0105045_10000480_pt1 | contig 29079 bp, 26 predicted proteins | sample MAT02_FD_78089 | JGI IMG/M metagenome (GOLD analysis project Ga0105045, IMG submission 78089) | Freshwater microbial communities from Lake Fryxell liftoff mats and glacier meltwater in Antarctica - MAT-02 (megahit assembly) | ecosystem: Environmental > Aquatic > Freshwater > Ice > Liftoff... | reverse complement strand
GTACAAGTAAAGATCAAAAAATAGTAAACAAAAAATAGTTGAAATTTAATTATGAAAGTATAGTGTTTTGAAGAATGTAAAGTTAATTTGAATAACATTTTGACGCTGAAAATGACAAAACTTAAACCTAGTTATAAATTTATCACCTTCAGCGTCATAAATTACCTGACTTTAAAAGACTCAGGGGTTACAAGCACTACTTGGTACACAAGTAGCGCACAAATCAGTGATCCTAACAGGTGTACAAGGTTTAGATGCGGATGTAATAGCACAAATACAAGTGTTGTCTGAATCTCTACCTCCTAATATTGCTGTTCTTTCAAAAACACTAATAACCTTTTTTTCAAACTTAAATGGATTATTCATATAAAATATAATTAAAAATAAATTCCACCCTCTCTTTTCTAAAGCAACCCTACACTTGTAGAATTGCCGGGTAAGGGTTGATATCCATCCTGATTTTTTAGCGCTTCTCCACTACCTGCCGATGATGGGCCTAGATGGCAACAAGGTAAAACCATTTGATAATAAATACTGACGTCCGCATCTATGATACCACAAAGAAACGGGAATAATACATCACTTATGCACAAAATTACAAAAAAGATTTTAGTTTCGCTGTATGTTTGTTTGGCTATGCCAAAGTTTTCCTGTGTTAACAATTAAAATTTTGTTATCTGCCGATATATGTCTATCAAACCAAATAAAATATCGAAGATCAAATATCAATATGTATATCAATCAACAATGTGCACTGCGTATCAAAGAAATCAGAATAGAAATGGGTATCACCTGTTAAGCAATGGCTGATGACCTTGGCATCACCATAGGTAGCTACTCAGCTATAGAAAACGGAAAAGTCAAAATCACACTTGAGCGATTGCAACATATAGCAGATATACTTCAGACGCCCATGATTGCACTGTTACCAGAGGATGTATTGTTCTATACGGTTAATGCCAGTCATGGTACTCATGCCATCAATGCTGCCACGTACAACAATTATCAAAATAAGGAGATGATGGAGGCCATGCAAACTGCTCTGCAGTTTATACAGATGGTAGCTACCAAGATGAAAGGGTGATTATATATACTTCGCATCAAAATACTTTTTTCAATATTTTTTTATTTGCAGTAATCAATGGCTTTCTATCAAGCTTCACTAAGTTGTTAAATATTTTCCATTTACAGATTTTAATAATCGATAAAGTGTGTATAACATATTGCACTTTTGTTAAATTTTAGTTGATATAATTTGATTTAAATATTTGTTCTTAGTCTCTGCTCGAGCCGAAGAGGCTTTTATACGCCCTGGCGACGCAGGTAATTTTTACTCCAGCAAATTTTAATGACGCTTTAGCGTTAAAAAAGTAAGGCAAACCGTGTCACGTCTTTAGCCTGAAAACGCCGCAGCTGTTTTCATTTCTTCACGCTCGCATTTAGGCCGATATTGCTAAACATAAAAAACTCGCCTTTATGATTTGTATTTTTGATAATGTAGCCAACCTACTTGGCTGATATACTAGCTTCTAGCCGACCATTTGGCTCGGACATTTTTCTGTCCTTAACGCAATTTAGACCCATGCTTACTAAAACGAAAAAGGCCGATACTCAAAATATTTAAATTGTCATGAAACACTTTTATTATCTCTTCTAACTTTTTATGCTATTTGTTATACACAGAACTATAACTATCTTTATTTATACTGCAAATCATGTTTATATGCCTTCGTTAATTGGATGATTTTATGAACTGCTGTTTTAGATGGAGCGTTAAGTTTAATTACTTTTTTACATCTTATTCATAAAATGTGACCAATATTTATTAATTTCTGCATTTTAAGGTTTGTTTCGGACTCGCTTTTGGTTTTTTTCTACATAAACGGAACTATGATTTAGACATAATAATTCGCATTGCTTACTTTCTTTCTATTTCCCTATCTAATTTTATGATACTACTGATTACACTTTTCTCTATGATAGAATAGTCTAGTATCTCTTTGCCTACATAGACAAACATGATGGGCAGGTATTGTGTATCTATGATTTTGGCTGACAGATCGCTGATATTGAGGCGTATGGCTTCACGTATGCGACGTTTGATCTTATTTCGATCAACGGCTTTTTTAAAACTTCGTTTGCTTACAGATACGGTATATTGCAATCCTAAGAATCTCGGGTGCTCGGGATAGTACTGATACGCGCATTTGAGTGGAAATTTAAATTGGGATTTTCCATCTACGAAAAGTGCGTCTATGACGATTTTGCTTTTTAGCCTTGGATCTTTAGCCACACTTCATAGTTTAATTGATAAATGTAAAGTCTATAATTGAGTTACAAAATTAGCAAAATTGACCAATATTCACTATAATTGAATAAGTGATTTCTACTTTGTGCAAAAAAAAATCTGATTGAAAACATGAAGTTGACAATCAGATTTTTAAATATTAGACTCATTTAGACTGAAGCTACCTGATTATTTAGGTCCTCTCTCGTCAGAAACGGTCAATTTTGCTCTTCCTTTAGCTCTTCTTTTTGCTAATACTCTTCTTCCGTTTTTACTTGCCATTCTAGATCTGAAACCATGCTTGTTAGATCTTTTTCTTCTAGAAGGTTGAAATGTACGTTTCATATTGTTGTTGTATTAAATTTTATTTAATGTCGAGTTCTATAATTCTAAACCCTAAATCATTGCTTTTTTTCAAAAGAGACGCAAATGTAAGACTTTATTTTTATTCTATCCTTGTTTTTCACAAAATTTATATCTTATTTTATAAAAAACATCTCAGAAACTTCACAAAGTTTAGTTTTGGGCCACTCTTTTATCTTATATCTTAATTATTAACCATTCATAGATATGATAAATTCATCATTGCTAGCTGTACCGCTCATGTGTTTTTTGATAAAGTCCATCGCTTCTTCAGGTTTCATATCCGAAAGATGATTTCTCAGTACAAACAACTTAGGAAGGATGCTTTCAGGTAGCAACAATTCTTCTCTACGTGTACTAGATTTATTGATATCTATGGCAGGGTACATACGATTATTTGCTAGACCTCTGTCTAACTGTAGCTCCATGTTGCCAGTACCTTTGAACTCTTCAAAGATGACCTCATCCATTCTCGAACCTGTATCTATCAATGCTGTAGCAAGGATAGTAAATGATCCACCGCCTTCGATATTTCTGGCAGCACCAAAGAATTTTTTCGGTTTGTGAAGTGCGTTTGCTTCCACACCACCTGATAATACTCTACCACTTGTAGGGGCGGTAGTGTTGTATGCTCTAGCTAATCTCGTGATCGAATCTAAGAGTACAACTACATCATGACCACTCTCGACCAATCTTTTGGCCTTCTCTAGTACGATACCTGCAACCCTTACGTGGTTTTCTGCGGGTTCATCAAATGTACTAGCTATTACTTCAGCATTTACGCTACGTTTCATATCTGTGACTTCCTCAGGACGCTCATCTATGAGCAATACGATAAGGTAGCATTCAGGGTGATTAGTAGCTATGGCGTTTGCTATATCTTTTAGCAAGAATGTTTTACCTGTTTTTGGTTGAGCTACGATTAGACCACGCTGACCCTTTCCTATGGGTGTAAATAGGTCTATCATTCTATTGCCATAGTCCTTGCCCTTAGGGTGTACACTGAGGTTAAACTTTTCGGTAGGGAACAATGGTGTGAGATAGTCAAACGGAACTCTTTCTTTCAGTTTTTGAGGATCGAGACCATTTATACTAGATACTCTCAGTAGAGCAAAATATTTTTCACCTTCTTTAGGAGGTCTGATAGCTCCTAGTAAAGTATCACCTGTCTTGAGACCAAATAACTTGATTTGAGATGGTGACACGTATATATCATCTGGTGAGGAGAGGTAATTATAATCTGATGACCTCAAAAATCCATATCCATCTACCATGATCTCCAGCACACCTTCGCTCTCTATCACACCGTCTAGATCTGGTATAAACTTAGGCTCTTCCACTATGGGTGCTGTTTTGACAGGTACATATTTTGGACGTTCTGGCTTGTATTCTGGCTTGTATTCTGGCTGACTTTTGACAGCGACAGGCGTAGATACTGTAGCGGCGACAGGTGCGGGTGCGGGTGTATTTATATGTTCAGGCGTAGGGCTGACAGAATTATTACTTACTTCTGTTTCCACACTGTCCATTGTCGTAAAACTAGGTGCTGGATCGGCTTTCACCGTAAAACCACTTTGCTCACCACCACTATTGTTTGCCCTGTTTTGCAGATTGCCTACGTAGGAAGGATGATTAGGGTTTTTAGAGTTGGCGTGATGATTTGGTTTAGTATATTTTTTTTGAGCTACTCTATTTTTTGAGTTAATGTCTGCATTGGCGTCGTCGGCATCAGATTCGTTAGCGGCACTTTCAGGTGCTGGATTAACATTAGATTCTTTAGGCGTATGAGCCGTTTTTATGGGTTGAGACTTGAGTCTCAACCTTTCTTTTTTATCATTAACATCGTCAGAGACTTCTGTATTATTTGATTTGGCTGCTACTGATGTACTTACCTCTTTTGGTTTTACTTCTTCTTCTTTGGAAGCTGCAATTTTGACGGATGTATTTTTAACGGGAGTTTTTTTGACTGGTGTTTTTTTAGGAGCAGCAGCTGTTCTGTTGTTATGAGATATCAGTGGCTCGGAAGTAGTACTTTTGCTATTGATGGCTTGTTGGTCCAAGATTTTGTAAATTAAATCTTGTTTAGTAAGCCTTTTAGCATTTTCTACGCCTATGGTAGCAGCTACTTCTTTTAGCTCTGGAACTAGCATATCGCTTAGTTTAAGTATGTCGTACATATTTGATATTGATTCGGTGGAAATTGTTTGTAATGGAAATTAATATAACTGAAAAGAAGGTTTTCAGAACACAACATTTAAAATCAAGAGATTAAATTTCTTGATAAATTTAGTGTATGATTGAAATTTAAAAACTATAGTTCTATCGCACGATAGCAGTAAAAGAATTTTAAAGTGCAAAAATAGATATAAATTTTGATATACAAAGTATTATCTTTGCAAAATATTTTAAATTTTTTATAAAAAGTTCATTTTTACATATCATAATCTATTTTAATGTTAGAAATCAATATCATCCGAGAGGAAACTGCAAGAGTAATCATTGGCTTGAAGTTAAAAAATGCTTCTCAAGAAATGTTAGACTTGATACCCAAAATCATAAGTTTGGATGATGAACGCAAAAAGACACAGACAAACTTAGATACACTGCTCTCACAATCTAATGCCTTATCTGACGAAATAGGTATATTATATAAAAGTGGGAAAGGTGACGAGGCTAATGCCAAAAAAGCAGAAGTAGCCAAATTAAAAGAAGAATCTAAGATCCAAGAAGTATCTTTGGCACTAATCAAAGATGACCTTGAGCAAATGGTCATACAATTGCCTAATACCCCGCACAGTTCTGTACCAGCGGGCATCAAGCCAGAGGATAATGAAGTGTATCAGGCTTGGCGTGGCAATATGCCTTCGCTACCCGAAAATGCACTGCCACACTGGGAGCTCGCAGACAAATACAATCTGATAAGTTTTAAAGATGGTGTCACCTTGACTGGTGCGGGTTTTCCCGTATATAAAGGTAAGGGTGCGAGACTGCAACGTGCGCTGATCAATTTTTTCTTGGATGAGGCCATCAATGCTGGTTTTACTGAGATTCAGCCACCATTACTAGTCAATAAAGAAACGGCTACAGCTACTGGTCAATTGCCTGATAAAGAAGGGCAGATGTATCACTGCGAGAAGGATGATTTCTATCTAATCCCAACAGCTGAAGTGCCACTTACTAATTTATATAGAGATACGATACTGAAGCCAACAGACTTTCCTGTCAAACTCACAGGTTATACACCTTGTTTCAGAAGAGAGGCAGGTTCGTATGGCTCGGATGTCAAGGGACTCAATCGCCTTCATCAGTTCGACAAGATCGAGATCGTTCAACTCGAGCATCCAGATCGTTCATATAGTACCATCATGGATATGGTAGCGCATATAGAATCGCTACTCAATAAACTCGAACTTCCTTACAGAATACTGCGATTATGTGGAGGTGATATGAGCTTTGGTTCTGCATTGACTTTTGATTTTGAGACCTACTCGGCAGCACAAGACAAATGGTTGGAAGTAAGTTCAGTGTCTAATTTTGAGACATTCCAGTCTAATCGTATGAAGCTAAGATTCAGAGATGAGGATGGAAAAATGAGACTAGCGCATACACTTAATGGTAGCGCATTAGCATTGGCAAGGATAGTAGCGACTATGCTCGAAAATCATCAAACCGAAGGGGGCATAAGGATACCTAGTGAATTGGTACGATATACAGGATTTGAATTTATAGATTAATATTAGGATTAACGTTTTAGCAATTTAATTAATAGCAGAAACCAATTTTTTACCTTTTAGAGGACTGTATATAGTAACTATTAATTCAAAAGTTCGTCTTATTTATTGAACAAAGTCTATTATTATTTTGTATAGTTTGGAGGTTTTTGAATAACATTAAATAAAAAATAAAACACATTTAATCGATGATTGGATATTATGTAATAATTGGAATTTTTGCTTTGATCGGATGGTTAGCAAGTAGCAGACTGAAATCGAAGTTTAACCATTATGCGCAGATCAGACTTCATAGTGGACTCAGTGGCAAGGAAGTGGCAGAGCGCATGCTAGCACATTATGGTATTAGAGATGTACAAGTAGTGATGGGTCAAGGTTTCTTATCTGACCACTACAATCCTAGTAATAAAACCGTAGCACTATCACCTGACGTGTATAGCGGACAGAGTATAGCAGCAGCTGCAGTTGCAGCGCACGAGTGCGGTCACGCAGTACAGCATGCGGAGGCATACAGTATGCTTACGATGAGATCAAAGCTAGTACCCGTGGTACAGTTTAGTGCCAATATACAGCAGTATTTGTTTATGGCTGTCATTTTTGGTGGTGTGATGCAAAGTGGTAGTACGGGTGGTTTTGGTGGTATAATGATGATGGTGTTAGTAGCTACTTTTGGTATTACTACGTTATTTAGTCTAGTGACTTTGCCAGTAGAGTTTGATGCTTCTAACAGAGCTTTGGCATGGTTAGACGACTCCGGTTTTATGGTAGGCAACGAACATGATGGAGCCAAAGACGCACTTTGGTGGGCAGCCATGACGTATGTAGTAGCAGCATTGAGCGCATTGGTAACGTTTCTATATTTCTTACTTCAGTTTTTGGGTGGCAGCAGAAATTAATTAAATATATCCTGTTAGCAATATTACCATGACAATTAATAATTAGTTTATTAAAATATAAAAAGGATGTTAGAAGAATTAGAAAGTCAAATAGAAAACGCCAATGAGCATTTTGATAAAGCCATTGAGCATCTCGTGTTTGAACTTAATAAAATCAGAGCGGGAAAAGCTTCGCCTGCTATGCTTAACGGCATAATGGTAGATTATTATGGTGCACCAACTCCACTGTCTCAGGTAGCGAGTGTGACTACACCAGATGCTAGAACTATAGCCATACAGCCGTGGGAGAAAAAATCTCTAGGAGCTATAGAAAAAGCAATCTTTGAAGCTAATCTAGGTATAACACCCATGAATGATGGCGAAGTAGTACGCCTTATGGTACCTCTTATGAGTGAAGAGCGTAGAATCATGATGAGCAAACAAGCAAAAGCGTCAGGTGAGGAATCTAAAGTAGCTATCAGAGCTCATCGCCACAAAGTTATGGATCATATCAAAAAAGCAGTCAAAGACGGCTTTCCTGAAGATGCTGGCAAAAAAATGGAGGAGGATGTTCAGAAAACCATCGACAGCTACGTTGCAAAAATTGACAAAACAGTAGAAGCAAAGGAGAAGGATATCATGACCGTATAATATTAGAGACTGATAAATAGGCACTAATTAAATACAAACGTTAAAATGCTTGATTTGGGTTATATAGCCTGAGTCGAGCATTTTTATTTGTGGGTTTCGTTATAGAGTACACATTAGATAGTTTTTTTTCTCACACCAATAGCATATACCAAATAGTCCAAAAAGCGTCATCTTTTTCATTGATTCTATTTTGAAAATACTTCCTTGTAGTTACTATTTATATATCATTACCAATTTGTTATAGGATTAAGATTTAAGTGTTTTAAATATGGAATTCAAGAACGTTAAATTATTGATATGTATTTTTTATTGATTTGTGGATGTCGTCAAAAAAAGAATTTTTGATGATGCCTCATCAAATATTTCATTCAAAGTGGATTCCTTTAAAGTTTATAAAGCTGCCTTAAACCTTCCCAATCAAGTTGTTTTTTACCTTTATCGAATGTTAATAAAATCTGGATTATTAATGGAAATAACCCTTCAAAACTTGAGCTTAAAACGGGGGATTTTATTTTATTAGCAAACAACTATGGTAAACCTCTTGGTAGAAAGATAAGTATGGATAGAATTTGGAAAGATTATAAGACTGGCGATGCCTACTTGTATTATGATAGTTTGGGACTACTTAGGTATCGTAAAGATAAGGACACTTTTGAAATTTTAAAAACAGGCTATGTCAAAGCAATATTACCTACCAACAAATTTGTCGTGATTGGTACTTCTAAAGGGTTATATTTTTTGGATCGAAAAAACAATAAAACTACTCAATCTGAATATTTTTCTGAAGGCTTTCATGTTAAGTCCTTACATAACCTCAATATTGATACCTTAGTCATAAATAATGATTATTATTATGATTTAAGCTCAAATAAATATGGTAAGAGACAATATTTCTTTTCACAAATCAAAACGGACTAAATTGGAATTATAATTCTAATAATATCAATGAAAATATTCCTGGATTACTAGGTGGTTATTAAGAGTTCGAAAATCAAAGGCTTATTTGGTATTATAGCTTAAATGAACTTTATTATGAAAGAGATTCAGAAACGATTTATCGTTACGACTTTTCTTCTTTGTGCATCATAAAGCAAATTCTCAACGATGAAATTTATCTATATATTCTAAGCGAAGATAAATTTATGGTTTTAAACAAGCATTATGTTTTTAATCATTCGTCTGTTTTCGATCATAAAGCATACAAGTTATTGAAAAATAAACAGATAATTCGTTTGGAGAGACTGGATAAAGAAATCGAGAGTTTAGACAAACTTCTTTCAATTGCAGTTCCCTTTTATTGAGACAGTAAATATTCAAAATATTACTATTGATAAATTTTTGTTTCTAGAAGCAGAAGAAAAGCAAAACTTAGTGCAGTGTAGTTGCTGGTTTGGCAACAGTTATTACATTTTTGATATTGTAACTGAAAAATATAATGAATTATTGTCGGCATATCCAGACAACCAATATGCAGAGGCTGCTGAGTATTGGATATTAGGCATAAATAATTATCCAAATGAAGGTGAACCAGTGTATGATATTTGGAACCTAACAGACATTAAAAAATTTATGTCCAAGTATCCCAATTCAAAACTGACACCTAATATTATAATTGATATAGCAGAATCGTATGCTCAAACCTATGACTAAGACAAAGATAAAAGATTAAAATATATGGTCAAAGGCCTCAAAGAACTTGAACCATAAAAAACTAAAGTGAGGTTTAATATACATGAGAATGATAGACATGAACTATCGATACTTACTATTAAATTAGAAAAGAAAGATCTAATTTTTGATTTAACTATCTCGGCTAAGAATAAAGTTTTTAAAGTTGGTGAAGATATAGACATTGAGGTAGTGCTAGAAAATAGACGTACAAAACCCATTAAGATATATAGATATGGAAATGAAAGTTTGTTTTCATTCTTTATCAATTCTGATGTTTAAAAATGTTTTACCACTTCTAGCAGTAAAAGTCTTATTTGACAGGAATATTTTCTAAGGAGCTCCAACCCTATAATAGAAACTGTGAAACTTAACAAGTGTATAAAACATTATGGTCGGCTAGATTTAGGTTACTTTTTAATAGATAAACCGGGTAACCACTACATATCATGTTTTGATGAGGTCAACGATTTCAGATCTAACCAAATAATGATTGAGGTAGTAAATTAGTGTTATCTATAGTAGGATATAGCGCATTAAATATGGGTCAAGTATTGACTTTATGAAGGCATTACTTAAATGTCTGATTAAAAACCAAAAGCCCTCAATCATCTGTGACGACTGAGGGCTTTGTTTTGGTACCGAAGGTGGGACTCGAACCCACACACCATTGCTAGCACTGGATTTTGAGTCCAGCGTGTCTACCAATTCCACCACTTCGGCATTTTAATCATCGCATTGGTTGTGCGTGATGTATTGCAGTTTTACAACTTGAGTGCAAATGTAGATATATTTTCTTTAATCCGCAAAAGATATTTTGTTTTTAAATAATAATCTTTTATCGATACTAAGTGCTCTGTATTGAGACTGTCTGATTCATAGGCACTTAGTGCGAGTTTGTACTGCTCATTTAATTGCTCTTCAAATGCTTTTATCTCATCCATGATAATATGATCTTCTATTTTATCAATACTTTGATTGACTTGCTCTATGCGTTCATTGATATCCATCATCTCCATCAGAAACTCTGAATCTAGTGGCGTCTTGTCTTCGAGCGTCACACCGAGTATCTCTAGCGTATATTTGATTCTGGGCAAGTCATCAGATAGCAATTCATAAGCCTTGATGATCTCACTGTACTTGGCATCAGCTGCTTCTTTTGCTGCTTCACTTGCTTGGGTAAAAAAATCAGGATGAGCACTTCTACTTATTTTATAGAACTTTTGCTTTAGCACATCTTTATCCATTGTAAATGAAATAGGAAGCTCAAAAAGTTGAAAATAATTGTCCACTTGTTGTATTTTATTTACGATTAAAAAAATATGGCCATTGACGTAAGTCAAAAAATACTCAGAATACTGTAAGGTTACACAAACCAAAGATCTCTTACCGAGATCCTAGAACCAACGCGAAATGTCCAATCCTAACGCAAAAACCATTAAACCCATTAGCAATATAAAACCAATATAGTTAACGACCTCCATGAATTTGTCGCTCGGCACTTTGCCTGTGATCATCTCATAAAGCAAAAACATCACATAGCCTCCATCTAGTGCCGGTATAGGCAAAAGATTAAAAAATGCCAAAAGGATCGATAGACTTGCTGTGATGTTCCAGAATATTCTCCAGTCCCATCCACTATCAAACATCGTTGCTATAGACAGCACACTACCTAATGAATCTTTGGCTTTGATCTTGCCTGTAAAGATCTGTCCGAAGGCTTTTAGTTGATTGCCGAGGAAACCCGTTGCCATATTCCATCCTTTGCCTACAGCTGGAATGAACGAATACGTCTCCGATGATGTAGCCACAAACTTATTCATTGGTGCAAGCTGTATGCCTATCGTACCATTCTCGGTGATGGCGATATCTTTCTGTATAGTATCACCTGTCGCATCTATGATTTCAAACTTTCCCGTCGTTGATTTAAGTGGTCTGAGGGCTGTAGGCAATTGGTGTTGGTAGGGTACAGGTTGACCATTAACAGCAAGGATTTTCATATCTTTGGTTAGTCCAGCAGCTTCAGCATTTCCTCCTTTCGTTACATCGTTGATGCCTAGCGGAATCCTGGGTACGAAGAGCATCTTGCCTCGATTTTCGTATTTGGTGAGTTTGCCGACCATCGACGGATCTACAGGCAGCGTCTGCTCCTTGCTATCTCTGATGATGACTATCTCTTTTGCTTGATTGATCACGATTTCTTTAGTGACTTGGTCAGGACTTAGCTTAGTTAATGGAACACCACCTACGGACAGTATCTGATCACCATCTAGCAGTCCTAGATCCATACCTAGCGAATCTACTGCGATTCCGTATTGAGCATCTGCAGGCTTGATATAGCTCTCTCCCCAATACATCATCATACCCGCAAAGATTATGATACCGAGTATAAAATTGACAGTCACACCACCGACCATGATGATGAGACGCTGCCATGGTTTTTTGGATCTGAATTCCCACTCTTGTGGTGGTTGCTTCATCTGATCTTTGTCCATACTTTCGTCGATCATACCGGCGATTTTGACGTATCCACCAAAGGGTATCCAACCGATTCCCCACTCAGTATCACCTATTTTCTTTTTGAAAAGTGAAAAGTAAGGATCGAAGAAAAGATAAAATTTTTCTACTTTGGTTTTAAAGAATTTGGCTGGCAAGTAGTGACCCATTTCGTGCAAAACGACGAGAATAGAGAGACTTAAAATAAGTTGTAATGCTAGATTTAATTTATCCATGTGAGATTTTGTACCGTTTTTTGTTTTAATAAACCTGTTATTACTTAAAGCATTTTACTTCATAAGGTTATAATAACAATATCAAACGGTTTTTATTTTGAAAAGGTTTGAAAATGAGTGCAAATTTACATGAATAAAAACAATACTTAACTGCATTTCGGAAATTATAATTAACTTTATCCTCAAAATCGATAATTAATGTTCTTATTTTATAGTTCAGAAGTGGCAGCAAACTACCTAGTACTCAGTGATGCGGAGCATGCTCATTGTACAAAAGTACTTCGTAAAAAAATAGGCGATATTGTTTTTGTGACTGATGGCAAAGGGTATCTATACGAAGCCAACATAGCAGATATAGGCAAAAATACTACGCAATGTACTATCATCCACACCAAATACCAAGAACGGAACACCTCAAAGGTAGCCATCGCAATTTCTCCCACCAAATCTGCTGACAGACTAGAATGGTTTCTTGAGAAAGCAACCGAAATGGGTGTGGATGAGATTATGGTGTTTCAGGCTCAACGGACAGAGCGCAAGTCAAACAATGAAGAGCGACTAGAAAAAATAGTACTTTCGGCCATGAAGCAATCTCTCCGCTATCACCTGCCAAAGCTTCATTTTATAAAAAACCTAAAAACTTGTCTCGCAGAATTGCAAGATTATTCGCTTCGCTACATTGCGCATTGTGACCAACCACAGTTGCATCTAACTAAGCAGCCTTTAGTAGCAGATGACGTGGTTGTTCTCATAGGTCCAGAGGGAGATTTTACTTCAGCAGAGGTAAAGATGGCTAAAGAAAGCGGCTTTGTCGAGGTTTCTCTAGGTGATACTAGACTGAGAACTGAGACGGCAGGTATAGCATCACTGATGCACATACAGACGATCAGAGCGATGCAGTGTTAATGTTTGTTAAAATAGGTTTAAACTAGGCCGGCAGTTGTTAATGACTAATGTTTATTGGACTATTGAGCTTACTTTTGCAGTTACTATGTAAAAATAGCACATTCCATATTCCAAAATTTTGGTAATAGTTAAAGCTTTCGGAGCACAATCTTCTGTTGGGTTAACCCAATAGGCATATCCAAAGCAAGGTATATCAAGATAATTATCAAAATCATTAAATCTCATAATGAAGTATTTAGTCCAATTATTTATATTCGCAGCTTTATTTTTAAGTTGTAAAAATACTGAAAATAATATATATGAGCCTACAACGACGATTATAGAAGGTATCATCACTTCTCTCAGTGCAGACGAGGTCACACTACTAGGTATAGACGAATATGCAACTGCTATTGCTCAAGACGGAAAATTTAAATTTGATATCCAGCTGACCAAAAGTGGTGTCTATCAGCTTAAGTGCGGACAACGTGCCATAGATATATACGTGATTCCAGGCGATAGCATCAATCTCGCAGCTGATGGTCGTACGCTGCCTCAAGGAGCAATATTTAAAGGTAGCAACATCAATGAAAACAACTATTTGCGGCATTTTGATCAATTTAAGATGGATACAGAACCGAGAGATTATGAGCAGTTCTATACTCAAGTAGAAGACGAGTTTATGAAATCCGTAGAGGAGATATCTCAAAATTTCATCAAAGATGCACAAGAGTATCAGAAAACAAATGGTACTTTTGACGATAGATTTGTGGAGATTGTCAATGCAAATTTTTCGTACCAAGCTGCGCTTAGAAAACTACAATATCCACTTTACTATAATTATTTCAAGCCTGATTCTACTATCGTACTGTCTGATACTTTTGATTCGTTTTTTCAAAACCTAGATATCGATAACGAAGATAATCTACTAGTGCCAGGATTTAGAAGCTTTATAGATGATTATGTAAGTTTTAAGGCCAGTCAAGAAGGTAAAAAAGTAACTACACTCGAAAGTTCAAATGCTAGTTTTGATCAGATAGAAGCTTTGTTTACCAATAAAAAATTAAGAGATTTGACTTCATTTAATCTGATGAATGCTGTCCTCGAAAGCTCATATAACGACGCCATGGAGTTAATGCCGCGGTTCAAAAGCATCCAAAGTAGTCAAATATATAGTTATGAAGTCGAAAATAAGTTTAATCAAGTAGCTCATCTAGTGAAGGGCAAAGAAGCACCTGGTTTTACTTATCAATCTTTTAATAATCAAGAAGTTTCACTCGCAAGTTTGAAGGGCAATGTAGTTTATATAGATGTGTGGGCGACATGGTGTGGTCCGTGTTTGCAAGAACTTCCATTTCTAGACGAACTTCAGAAAAGGTTTTCCGCAAAGGACAAAATTGTTTTTGTTAGTGTGTCTATCGACAATGAGAAAGCACCTTGGGCAGCTGCTGTTAAACAAAAGGACTTAAAGGGTATTCAGCTTTTTGCGGACGGCAACTGGGGTTCGACGATCGCTAGAGACTACAAGATCAGAGGGATTCCGAGGTTTATCATCTTAGCCAAAGACGGTACGATCTTAGATGCTAATGCTATACGTCCGTCGGATGAGCGCTTGTTTGATATACTGGCAGCAGAGTTGGCTAAACCTTTAAATAGATAGTTATAATGCTATTGAATCATGGGATTTTTAAATAGTTTGGTACTTTATTTGAGGGTAATAGCTTTTAGGAATAGACAATTCCAAAATTGAACATTACTTTTTTGATAAAAGAATTACTACCTTTGCGTCCGATTTTAAAATTTACACAAAACTAAAGCAATATCATGGGACTTCAATGTGGTATAGTTGGTCTTCCAAATGTAGGGAAATCAACGTTATTTAATGCACTAACTTCTGCAAAAGCCTTAGCAGCAAATTATCCTTTTGCGACCAAAGAACCTAACTTAGGGGTAATCGTAGTGCCTGACGAAAGGCTTGATATGCTCGAAAAATTGGTACAACCACAAAAGGTGTTACCTACAAGCGTGGAGATACTAGACATCGCAGGATTGATCAAAGGTGCTAGTAAGGGTGAAGGACTAGGAAACCAATTTCTAGCTAATATCCGTGAAGTGGACGCTATCATACATGTGGTGAGATGCTTTGTAGATGATAATGTAATACACGTAGATGGCAGCGTCAATCCTGTGAGAGACAAAGAAATCATAGACCTTGAGCTGATATTTAAGGATATCGAAACGATGGAAAAACGTATCGAAAAGCTCAGAAAACAGGCTAAATCAGGTAGTAAAGAAGACGGCATCAATATGGAGTGGGCGGCTGGATTGCTCATGCATCTAGAGTCCGAAAAACCCGCGAGAAGCTACGAAGTAGAGGAGAACTATGCAGAATTATACAAAGATTTATATCTTTTGACAAGCAAGCCTGTACTATATGTTTGCAATGTAGATGAGGCATCAGCACTCCAAGGCAACGCCCTTACAGCTGCATTTATAGAAGCCATCAAGGACGAAAAAGCTGAAGTATTGATGATTTGCGCAGGTATAGAAGCTGAGATCTCGGAGTTAGAATCTAAGGAAGAAAGACTGGAGTACATCGAAGCTATGGGACTAAGCGAACCTGGAGTTAACAAAATCATCAAATCTGCTTATAAGTTGCTCAATCTATACACTTACTTCACAGCAGGTGTCAAAGAAGTTCGTGCGTGGACGATCAAAAAAGGATGGAAAGCACCTCAAGCAGCAGGTGTGATTCATACAGATTTTGAAAAAGGCTTTATACGAGCAGAGGTAATCAAATACAATGATTTCATCACCTATAAATCTGAAGCCGCAGTCAAAGAAGCTGGCAAGATGGGCGTAGAAGGTAAGGAATATGTAGTCGTAGATGGAGACGTCATGCACTTCAGGTTTAATGTGTAATCTTATCTACTAGACTACAATTGCGTTATTAAGTAGTATCATTATATAAATAGAAAAGGGATATAAGTCATTTAATCGCCTTTTTAGTTTAATATTTGATCTTCTATCTTAACTTTTCAAAATATCCTGTGGTTGTATTTTTTTTGACATTATCCCAATTATAGTATCTGCCATTCATAGCTATATATACTCCGTTAGGTAGCGTCTGAACGAAAGCTAGTGAAGCTCCGAGATTAAAGAAACCGTCTGATGAGTTGCCAAAAGCGTAAGGTATCATCGCACCAGTGAGTATTATAGTCTTTGGGATATTATTATCGGCTATGACAGAGGCCGTTTTGACCATCGTGTCTGTACCATGTGTGATCACGACCTTGTCGTATGGACTGTTTTTGCAGTTGTAAGCGATGATTTCTCTATCGGCGTCAGATATCTCAAGACTGTCGAGCATCATGAGGGTTTTGATATCTACATCGAGTGTGCTTCTACCTCTGTCAAACATCTGATGTAAGTGTGTATCCTTAAAGTAAAGCTGTCCGGTGATGAAGTTGTATTCCTTATCAAAGGTACCTCCTGTTACAAAAATTTGAATTTTATCTTGCTGCATTATATGAGTTGATATATTTTATTTTACGAATGATAACTAGTATAGATTATAGCGGCATATTACCGTGTTTTCGGTCGGGCTGCTTGACAGATTTATTTTCTAGCATCTTGAAAGTTTTAAGAAGTTTGCGCCTAGTTTCGCGTGGTTCTATGACTTCGTCTATAAAACCTCTGGCTGCTGCTCTGTACGGATTGGCAAATTTCTCTTGGTACTCTTGTTCTTTATCTAGGAGTTTTTGAGCTGGATTTTCGGCTTTAGCGATTTCACTTTTAAATATGATTTCACTGGCACCTTTTGCACCCATGACAGCCACTTCGGCAGTCGGCCAAGAAAAATTCATATCTGCCCCAATATGTTTAGAATTCATCACATCATAAGCACCACCATAAGCTTTTCTGGTGATGACAGTCACCCTAGGAACAGTAGCATCGCTAAAGGCATAGAGTAGTTTAGCACCATTGGTGATGATGCCGTTCCACTCTTGGTCAGTGCCTGGTAGAAAGCCTGGAACATCTACGAGTACAAGCATAGGGATATTAAAGCAGTCACAGAACCTAACGAAACGCGCGGCTTTTTTAGAGCTTTCGACATCAAGTACGCCTGCGAGTGCGTAAGGTTGGTTGGCTACTATACCTATGCTTCTACCGCCTAGCCTTGCGAATCCTGTAAGGATGTTTTCAGCATATAACTCATGGATCTCATAGAAGCTTCCCTTGTCTATAATTCCGTCGATGACCTCCTTCATATTGTATGGTATCATACTATTGTCTGGTATGATATCATTGAGTTCATCTCTATACTCTTCGCCAACTGTGTAAGGAATATCTGCGGCTTTCTCAGAGGAAGACTGTGGTATATAACTGAGAAATTTTTTAAGGTTTTCTATACAATCTAGGTCATTAGCTGCGATCTTGTGTGTCACACCACTCTTAGTCGCATGAGCAAGTGCACCTCCTAAATCCTCAGCAGTAACCTCTTCATTGGTTACAGTTTTGACTACATTTGGACCTGTGACAAACATATAGGATGAGGACTCCACCATGATGATAAAATCCGTAATCGCTGGACTATAAACAGCGCCACCTGCACATGGTCCCATGATCGCAGAGAGCTGAGGTATGACTCCTGATGCTCGAGTGTTGCGATAAAAGATATCTGCATAACCTCCTAGACTGTTGACACCTTCTTGGATACGCGCTCCACCTGAATCATTGAGTCCGATGATCGGCGCTTTGTTCTCCACGGCGAGATCCATGATTCTGCATATCTTTTCTGCATGAGTTTCTGATAGTGAACCACCGAAAACTGTGAAATCTTGAGCATAAGCATACACAAGTCTTCCACTGATGGTTCCGTATCCGGTTACGACTCCATCCCCTAGAAACTGCTGTTTTTCCATACCGAAATCGAACGAGCGATGTTCCTTCAACCGCCCTATCTCTTCGAAGCTGTTGCGATCAAAAAGCAACGAAAGCCTTTCTCTAGGCGTTAGTTTACCTTTTTGGTGTTGTTTCTCTATTCTGTCTAATCCGCCACCTTGCAAGGCATCTGCGTTTTTTGATTTGAGTATGTCTAATTTATTATTCATCTTTTAGGTACTTTTAGTGTATCCAACATGCTGCAAATTTAATACCTTCTGATAAGTAAGTTCAAATTTGAAAACAATGCTTATTAATGCTGATTCAGTGGTGATAAAAGTAAAAATGTCTTGATACCTTCAATATTTACGTTTCACACAATGTTACAAGCTTTCATTTAGGATCGCAAAAGTATTAAAATCTTATCTCTTTTTATGAAAATAATGGAGTTTAAATCAACTAAAGTTCACATAGACACAATTATTACAATTATCAATACTATGAGTGATATTAGAATCTGTATTTCGAAAAAAATAAATCTAAGGATAATAGATTAATACTACAATCTACTTGAGAGAGCCTCTGATAGATGTGAGCACCAAGTAACTAAAAGAACTAACTGGTTCATCGGTTCTGATATTCAGACTTTCCATAGCATTGGCTGGATTATAAGACAAACTCTGATCAATTTGTCTATAACTAATTATCTATAAAAGTATTATAATAACAAGTGCATGTGGTATTATATACTGTAAGATTGACACCTCCTTGAGGTAGTTCTGATCCAAAACTGATCTCCATGACGATCTAGTTTTCTAGATACTTGTAATTAATTATTCATCCAGATTGGTGATATTAGACATTATACCAATAACATATACTATATAGTCCAGTAAACGCTATATTCGCCATTTATATTTTGTATTTGAAAAATTTTAAATAAAAATGAGAAGTACCAATTAGCTTCTAGCGCTTTATATATTGGTACTTCTCATTTATATTTTTGCCATATTTGATAGCCAAAAATATACTAAACTTTATTAGTAACAAAAAAACTAACCTGTTATTGACCTTGACCAAGCGAATAACTCTGAACTCCATCAAAATCATAAAGATTTTCGGTTTTGATTACATCTAGCCCATTCTGCTCTGCTGCAGTTAGTATTGATATGATATCTAGATGATTGATATTTCCACCACCTACGGGTTTAAATCTACATCTCCAGTGATCTGTACAGAAGGTTTCTCTGAATCCATCAGGCCACACTTTGATACCTCTATTGGTAATCATACTCAGATTAATACCGTCTGTATTGACAGCTGAAAGCTCAGCGGCGAGTTTGTCAGGACCATCACCATTCCACTGCAAGAAAATATCTACGCCCTTGAGTTCTTTTTTGGCAGCTGGGCGACGTTTGTATTTAGGTAGGTTGATAGTTGCTGCTTTGCTGTAGTCCACCGCCTGGAGTGATTGAGGTTTCCCACCTAGATTAGCTATGACTGCATCGGCAAATTCTTTTGTACTTGCTTTTTTAGTACTCATACCTTCTTTATATACATCAAAAGTGTGAACACCATCTTCTATAGTTTTGAGCCACGCGTTTTGGATTTTGTGAGCGACCTCAGGCTGTCCTATATGATTGAGCATCATGATTGCACCATTGAGGAGACCAGATGGATTAGCTATTTTTTGACCAGCGATTAGAGGTGCTGAACCATGTATCGCCTCGAACATAGCGCACTCTTCACCTATATTAGCTGATCCTGCTAGCCCTACAGACCCGGCTATCTGTGCAGCAACATCCGAGAGTATATCACCATAGAGATTTGGCATCACTATGACATCAAATATCTCTGGGGTATCTGCCAGTCTAGCTGCCCCTATATCTACTATCCAATGTTCGTTCTGTATTTCTGGATATTCTTTTGCGATCTCATCAAAAACTTGGTGAAACAATCCGTCAGTCATTTTCATGATATTGTCTTTAGAGAAGCAACTCACTTTTTTGCGACCATACTGCTTAGCGTATTCAAAAGCATAACGCATTATTTTTTCGCAACCAGGCCGAGTGATCAGTTTGAGGCATTGCATTACTTCATCTGTTTGTCTGTGTTCGATGCCTGCATATAGATCTTCTTCATTTTCGCGAACGATGACTAGATCCATAACAGGATGCTTGGTAGAGATATATGGATGAAAACTCGTACATGGCCTGACATTGGAGTACAATCCAAGCGATTTTCTTATAGAGACATTTAAACTTTTATATCCACCGCCTTGAGGAGTGGTAATCGGCGCTTTTAAGAAAATTTTGTTTTTTCTTATGGTATCCCATGCTTCAGTTGCTATTCCTGAGGTATTGCCACTTAGATAGACTTTTTCTCCTACTTGGATCTCGTCTAATTCAATCTGTGCACCAGCGGCCATCAAAATTGAAATCGTAGCATCCATGATTTCAGGACCTATGCCGTCTCCTTTTGCGATTGTTATTCTTGTCATCGAGTATAAAAATTTATAACTATTATATAAAAAATGATCATCGTATAAATAAATGTATCTAAGGGTACTAAAGTTTATATATTATTATTTAACTTTGCTATGTTATTGATAAATAAAATTTATGAACTATACATTTAATCAGATAAAAATATTTAAAACAGTAGTAGAAACGAGTAGTATAACCAAGGCTGCCAAGATACTTCACCTCAGCCAACCTGCAGTGTCGATACAGCTCAAAAATTTTCAAGAACAGTTCGGTGAGCCGCTGACTGAGGTTGTCAATAAACGCTTGTTTATCACAGATTTTGGACATGAGGTTGCTTCCGCAGTTCATAACATTATAGATGAAATGGCCAAAATAGACCAAATTGCTAATGCTTATCAAGGAAAGCTGTCGGGCAAACTAAAAATTGCAACTGTATCAACGGGTAAGTATGTACTTCCATTTTTTTTAAGTGATTTTTTAAAAAATTATCCTTCGGTAGAGTTATCATTGGATGTGACTAACAAAGCTCGAGTGATAGAAAGTCTAGGTAGTAATTCTGTAGATTTTGGATTAGTTTCTGTTCTGCCTGATACAGTGGATTTAGTGTCTATATCGTTGATGATCAATAAACTGTATATGATTGGAAATATGGATATGTCTCCGTTTTCTAAGTGTAGCCTAGAGGAGTTATTGGCCATAAGACCGCTTATCTTCAGAGAGCGTGGATCGGCCACTCGAGTAGCGATGGAGAATTATTTAGATACCCACAATATCCAAGTAGCCCGCCGGATAGAGCTAACGTCAAATGAAGCTGTAAAACAAGCTATAATTGCGGGTCTAGGTATCAGCTTGATGCCCTATATAGGTATCAGGACTGAGATCAAGTATAAAATACTTCAAATACTTCCTTTTCAGGATTTGCCTATTACATCAGATTGGAATTTGATCTATCTTGCTTCCAAAAAGCTAAATAAAGTTAATCTCGCTTTTGTTGATTATATAACACAAAATATGTCTTTGATCGTAGATAAGGATTTTGTCGGTGCTAAGTATTGAGCATAGATACTTTCAGAAGAGATCACGTAGTGTGATACTATACTTAAAGACTTTTTGCGCTCGTTCTACTTTAATTACAAGTACTTTTCCAGATTTGCCACATAGCTTATTGACGATAGTATTCAAACTAAATATACTAACTGGCCAGCAGCCTACTTTAGTAATGACGTCTCCTATCATAACTCCAGCTTCGTCAGCTGGCGAACCTTCTATTATACTTTTGACATAGTATTGATCGAGCTTAACGCCAAAGGAAAAAATAGTCAAACCACTTTTGTCATACTTGATAGGTTTATCGAAGTTTTTGTAAGGTTTTAGATAAATCATACTATCATTCAGATCTAAATATATATCAAACCTCTCCAGAATCAAATTGCCGATCAAGCCATTGCGGATTAGTTTACTAGTATCAATCAGCGCTTCTTCCAGAGATTGGAAACTACTGATGAGATTGGGCAATACAAACTCTCCAATACTTAATTTGTGGATTTTGCCATTGAAGCCAACTATGTCTCCACCTAATCCAACTCCTAGCTGGCCTTTGACGATTTTGTGTGGCAGACAGAGCATGGTGTCTGTATTGTCATGGAATAGGGCACTTAGTCCTGCACCAGTGTCCAAAAGCATTTTGACAGAGGTATTTGCACCCTGATTGACTGCTGCAGTACAAGTTAGATAAGGTTTGTTTTTGTGTAAAGTGATGGGAAGGGCTTTATATTTAGTGAGTTTCTGAAGGCTAATTTTTTTTGGATTAAAAATAGTTATTTGTTTAGATTTGTAGTCGATCCTGAGTATCAGCCCTTTAAAAAACTCAGCGCCTAGTATGCCGTCTATTTTTATTCCTATACATTCTTCCAGATAATTATAATTTTCCTCCATGACTATTATGTTTTGCTTTACAGATTGTGAGTTTTCTATTCTGAGATTAATATTGTTTGATACATAGGCATTGATTTTAGAGGATAAGTCTGCACCTAGGATAGTTAATTTTTTATTGCAAGGTAGCTGGAGCAAATCAGCAATAGAGGACTTGAGCAAAATGGTGTTTTCTGCACCAGTATCAAAGATAAAGTTAAGCGACAAAAAATTTTCCATATAGACCTTGACAACTATAAAGCCTTGCTGATACTCAAATGGAACTGTAATCTGGTTTTTTTTACCAAGCAGTGTTAGCGGCGTTGTATAAGTGGCTACTTGCGCAAAGGTAAGTGTGTTAGTCATCATACCCAATACTATCCACCATATTTTGGTATGATAATAAAATGTATTGGGGTTAATCATGATTTATATTTAGTACAAAAATAGAATAATAATCGATAATTTAGTATAAAAATGGAGCAACACTTTTATATTTGAGATAATTAACTACTTTTACGAATCAATTATAGATGCTGATTAACCACTAGTAACTAAAATCATATTATAAATGAGTGAACTTCGCAGAGAATTGACGACAGGTGGGCTTGCAGTTATTGCAATTGGGGCATGTATAGGCTCTGGAATATTTGTCACGCCTGCATCAACGCTCAAGTATCTACCGCATCATGGATATGCACTTTTGGCTTGGTTGATAGGAGGTATAGTTACTTATTTTGGGGCATTGACGTTTTCAGAGATCAGCGCTAAGTTTCCCAAGGAAGGTGGAGTATATCAAATATTAAAAAATGCTTACGGCGATTTGATAGGATTTCTTTACGGATGGATTATCTTATTGATTGTCAACACAGGTGCATTGGCTGCACTGGGGTTGGCACTGGCAGATTACATAAATTTTTTTATACCGATGTCTAAAGGTGACAGTTCGTTTTTTGCAATGGGGGTGATTTGGTTATTGACATTTATCAATATTTTTGGTGTTAGGATCAGTCAGTATTTTGCAAAACTATTTACTGGTTTAAAGCTTCTCGCTATACTAGGAATCATCGCTGTGGGACTTTGGTTTTGGCCTACGAGCCCTAATCCTTTACAGTTTAATCTTACTGAGAATGTACCTGATCGATTGTTTTCAGGAATGTTTTTGGCATTTGTAGGTGTTTTTTGGTCTATGGGTGGTTGGCATCATGCTACCTATCTGGCAGGCGAGGCTATAGAACCGCAGCGGACAGTGCCTCGTGCGATGTTGATAGCAACGATAGTGGTTACGGTGGTATATATGGCAGTGATACTAGCATACATGATACTGCTACCTAGTGAGATGATGATGAATAGCACAAGAGTAGCTGGCGATGCGCTCAATATGGTCATCCCTAATGGTGCCAAAATGGTCACTATAGCTATCACTATTTCTATATTCGGTACGATTGCCATCTATACGATGACTGCCCCGAGGATTTACTATGCTATGGCAAAGGACAAAATATTTTTTAGTTTTCTAGCAGATATATCTCCTAGGTATGGTACACCTTACAAAGCCATGATTTTCCAATCAGCGTGGGCAACTTTACTCATATTTATTTGGGGCTCGTTCATAAAGATGATTACTTTTGTGACATTTATGGACATCCTTTTTATGGCTTTGGCCACGAGTACAGTCTTTGTCTTTAGACGTAGAGAAGGTAAAACATCAGGGTTTAAGATGCCGTGGTATCCCATTCCACCATTGATATACCTGGTGGTAACAGGAGCATTTGTGCTTTTTACTTTAGCAGATCTAAATCTAGAGTCTTGGATAGGATTTTTGATTTTGATAGCAGGAATACCAGTTTTTTACTGGTTTAAGAAGAAAGTCAATTAAAATTTGATTTCTTTTAATGGTATTAGTACCCTTGATGATTATTTAGTAAGGATATAGATATACTTTAGCCACTTATAGCTGACCTAATGTGCTAATGTTAACACAATAAGATAGATGAGATATACCTTATTAGGAATATTATCAGCTAGTATAGTTGCTTGTAGTTTACATAAAGTAGCACATAGATAAAATGCTTATATAGCAATTAGAGATACTACTGACATAGTCTAGAAGGGTAGTATTATTTTCCTGACAATGCAGCAACTTTCTTTTCTAGCTCTAGCTCGTCACCTGCGTTGTATCCATTGTGAGCATATACAATCTCACCTTTTTCATTGAGTAAAAAAGTCTGTGGTATCGTTTGGAAGTTAAGCATCTGTTGTAACTCTTGTTTTACATCTGCTAGAATATCAAATTTCCAACCTTTGCTTTTTACTTCTGCTGGTACTTTTCTGAACGTTCTGGCATCATCAATCGTAATGGCTAATATTTGTAAATTGTATTTTTCGGCCCATCCTTCATAATATTCGTGAAAGGCGTCCAATTCTATTTTACAAGGCGTGCACCAAGTCGCCCAGAAACTAACGATTGTAATTTTTCCATTAGAAGTAAACGCTGAAGTGTTGACCACTTTACCGTCTAGTGTTTTAAGATTTACATCTGGAAATGGATTGTTTGAAAATTGTGCCTCAGCACTGCCTAAAGAGAATAATATTGCTATTGTGAATAAAAATAAATACTTCATGTGTTACTTGTGATTGGTTGATTTGTAAAACTTATCAAATGTATAAAAATAATTTAAATTGACCAATTACTTATCTCAGCAATGGGCCGTTTAACCAATATTTTTATAATTTAAAACTCAAAATTAGGAAAAAAAGTATCATTCTAGGCGACTTATAATAATAACTTAACTATACTTTAACCATTGAAAATGGGATCTTAAACATTAGATTTTGAAACAATTTAAATTTAGTATCACGATTTTGATATAATTATGAAGTAATTTATTTTCTTTGTGGTGCTAAAGAAATATTTTTATGTTGAGATCAATTTTTGTTTTCCTGATTTGTGTAGTTTTAACGGTTTTAGTGACTGCACAAGATAAGGCAATCATTAGTGGTGCACTTTCCACTAATGCAAATGTGTTTTTGAGAGATTCGTCGATCAATGCTATCAATACACCACAGTACGACCGCCAGTTTTTTGGTGGCGAGTCGTGGCTAAACCTTAATTATAGTTATCAAGGTTTTACAGTGAGTACCCGGTTTGATATGTTTAATAACTCTAATCTAAGAAACCCTACAGGTTCGTTCACAGGGATAGGCATAGGTAGATGGCATGTCAAAAAAACGCTAGGTAAACTAGACCTACAAGCAGGATACATATATGATCAGATCGGCTCTGGGCTTATATTCAGAAGTTTTGAGACTAGACCTTTATTTATAGACAATGCAATGTATGGTGTGAGTGGTAAATATAATTTCAGTGATTCGTGGAACTTGATGGGTTTCATCGGTCGCCAAAAAGATGCTTTTGATGTCTTCGAAGGTAGTCTCAAAGGTTTGCGAGCTGAAGGGTTTATATCAGTAGGTGATGCGGGCGACCTAACGCTAGCACCTGGTGTGGGGTTAGTCATGCGTACAATCTCAGATTCTGATATGGAGGGCGTAGTCAATGCTGTACGGAGTTACTTACCCGAGGATAGATTTATTCCAAATTATAACGCTTATTCGGGCACAATCTATAATCTAGCATCATACAAAGGAATCTCTTTATACACAGAAGTAGCTGTCAAGAGCAATGATGCGTTTTATAATCCATTTGCACCAAAGCAAGAAATCATAGGAACTACGCTAGGCAAACTAGAGCAAAAGCATGGTACGGTACTTTATGGAAGTCTATCCGTAGCTGAGGGTAACCTTGGGGTGACTATAGATGCTAAACGTACAGAGAATTTTAATTTTAGAATTGACCCAAACTTGAGATTATTGCGCGGTTTGATCAATTATCTAACACCAGTCAATAGGCAGAATACTTATCGGCTGACTGCTCGTTATAGTCCGGCGCCTCAAGATATATCTGAGATGGCTTATGGTGTAGATATTAAATACAAATTCTCTAAAGCATGGAGTACCAATATCAACTTTTCTGATATCAAAACTATCGATGGCGATAGATTATTTCAAGAGCTTTTTACAGAGGTTACCTATAAAAAAGATAGATTGTGGAGATTGCTTGGTGGGTTACAGTTAGTTACTTACAATCAAGAAATCTATGAAATGAAATCTGAGGTGCCATTGGTCAAAACCATCGTTCCTTATGCAGACTTCTTGTATAGATTTGATCCATACACGACGCTCCGTACGGAGTTTCAGTACATGGATACCAAGCAAGATTTCGGTAGTTGGATGTTTGGTTTATTAGAGTATAGCTTCAAGTCTGCTTGGATCGTAGAAGTCTCAGGTATGTATAATATAAATCCCAAAATAGTAAATCCAAAAGGTGATTTATCTAAGATATTTTATCCTACAGCAGGAGTTGTATATTCTAAAGCATCACAGAGATACAGTCTCAGATACGTCAAGCAAGTAGAAGGCATCGTTTGTAGTGGTGGTATCTGTAGGCTTGAGCCAGCATTCAGTGGCGTGCGATTCAGTCTAGATACTACGTTTTAGGCTCTTATCTGTTCGATCAAATGTAGGATTAATGTATAAATATAGAGGCTTAATTCCTCTACTTCTTGATAGTTTAGTAAAATGAAGGTATTTATTTGCTCCTAATAACTTCCATAATATCTTCTCAAAAACCATTCTATGGTAAGTAAGCCGAGAAATAAAAAGAAAATCCATTTCAAGTTAATGATAGATTTGGTAGCATTGGACTGATACAATACTGGTTTGATAGCTTTGTTCTGTAAGATAAGATCCTTGAGTGTACTTACTTCGCTGGGATAGACTACTTTACCATTGTTTTTGTCGCTCAATGCACGCAGCAGATTATGTCGAGCTGTCATATCGAACTGCTCAAGTTGGATCGCTTCTACATTAAACTGACCATTAGAAGTCAGTGTTTTGCTATTGTAGCTAGTAGCTGCTACGTAGGTATAACTACCTGCTGGAAGTACGCCTGCATTGAGTGTGTAGTAGTTTTGAGACTTGTTAAACGTATATTTATACTCTTTATTATTCTCATCCTTGATGGTCATCTGCACATCAGGTTCATTGATCATTTCATAGCTATCATTATATAGTTGTGCGTCTGCAATTATAGCTTCATTCTCTCTAAATATGTTTTTGGCCGTATTGGCTCTGAACTTTCTTTTATCTTCTTTGATAGCAGTGAGTTGGATGACTTTATTTACCAATTCGGAAGTTAAGTCGTAATTTTTGTGCTGTAGGAAGTCAACCAATCTCCATTTCCAAAGGCCTTCACCACAAAGTATGGTTATTTTTTGACCTGCTTCTTCTCCGAAGCTCAGCATCGGATAATTGGTTTTGATTTTTTTGATATTTTGCCAAAGAAATATATTTGCATTTCCTTTAGTTTTGTATTCACCAAAAGGTGTAATCAAGGGTGGAAAAGATTTCAGTCCGTTTCTGAGTGCGTCAGACATAGTAAATAGTGAAAACAGTGGATTGATATCGGCTATGATTTCTTCATTACTTTTTCCGTTACCACTCACTGACAGTATGTTTTGGAGATTATTGAATCTTGACAAACTGGTTTGCATACCTATGACATATAACAGCGGAGTCGATTTGGTTTTTGCTTGGGTGATTACAGTTGCTAGATCAAAATTATCAGATGGCAAATTATGCAATATCACTAAGTTAAACTTGCTTATATTATTATTAAAGTCTTTAGCATAAGCCGTCTCCACCTCATAATTTTTATTTATAGTGATAAGGCTTTTTAGCGCAGCTACGTCTGGATGTGGTGCATTGGCAAGGATTAGTATTTTTTGCCTAGCATCAAGTACTTCGATGAAAAACTCCTTTACATTGTTTTTTAAATTCGATTCGCCACTGATAGGCGACATGCGTACACGGTATCGTTGCACTCCAGGAGTCGAAGCATCTATGAAAAAGGTTTTGGTCGTAAAGAAATTTTGACTATTGATGGCAATATTTGCATCAGCTATTTTGCGCGTGCCTGTACCCGAGAGTTGCTCTAGTGTGATATTAGTATTTGATCCCACACAGTTATAGGCTGAGATATCAACTTGTACAGCTATTTTGTCGCCTAGATATGCTATTTTGTTGTGGAGGATGTTTTGGAATAACAAGTCCATGCGTTGGGTAGTATCCCCGAGCGCAACGGCATAGATCGGGGCTAGAAACTTAGATTCCATATAGGCTGGATTGCTCCCTTCGTTATAGATTCCGTCGGTAGAGATGACGATAGCACCTAGATTTTGATCGCCATAGTTCTCATAGATATAATCAAAAGCGCCTGATATGTTGGTGGAGTTACGTTGCGTGCTATCTAGGTTTTGGTCATTGACGGCACTACCAAATTCTATAGTTTTGACTTCGTAATCATCTCCTAGTGCTTCACCTAAACTTGACAATTGGCTTTCGTAATCAGCATTGTCTCCTAGCTCAGTAATGGAGACAGATTTATCTTTTGCTATGACAACAATAGGCTTTTTGATATCGTCTTTTACTGTTTTGACAAACGGTGATAACAATAACAATGCAATTAAAGAAACCGTCAAAGCTCTC